>ENA-OOXJ01000047-OOXJ01000047.1-human-gut-metagenome-genome-assembly--contig:-NODE-47-length-105996-cov-3.434978_pt1 | contig 105996 bp, 98 predicted proteins | sample MGYA00241587_ERZ501343 | MGnify/ENA primary metagenome ERZ501343 (study PRJEB25962, sample SAMEA2042918) | human gut metagenome | biome: human gut; feature: human-associated habitat; material: faeces... | reverse complement strand
CACGGCCGGCCGGCGGTTGGCTCCGCTTAATCGCCTCTGTGAAAAAACCGGTTCACTTGCCGCGCCCGGCCAGCCCCATCAGATGAACGGCCACGAGGGCAGCCGTCTCTGTTCGCAGCCGGCTGTCGCTCAGGCTGACGGGGATAAATCCTGCCGCCATGGCGCGGCGCACCTCGTCGGGCGTAAAATCGCCCTCGGGCCCCACCATCACGAGCGCATCGCTCCCCGGAGCAAGCACATCGGCCAGGAAAGGCTTCCCGGCCGGCCCGTCGAGCTCCGGCCCGTAGCAATGGGCTATGAAGCGCCGGCCCTGAAACGGCCGCTGCACAAACGCGTCGAACGGCACGAGCCCCTCGACGTGCGGCAAACGGGCTTTGTGGCTCTGCTTCATGGCGCCCACAACGATTTTCTCCACGCGCTCCGCCTTGACCACGCGGCGCTCCGTGTTGGCCGTGGCCAGAAACGTCAGGCTGTCGATGCCAATCTCCGTGGCCTTCTCGGCCAGCCACTCCATCCTCTCCATGCTTTTTGTAGGAGCTACGGCCAGATGCACCCCTCCTCCCGGCCGGGGCGGCTCGGGGCACCGCTTCTCGATGCTGAGCAGGCAGCCGCGGGGCGAGGCGGCGGCAATGACGCAGGAGAACGTCGTGCCGCGTCCGTCCACCACGCAGATGGGGTCGCCCTCGTGCATGCGCAGCACGCGCACGGCGTGGGCCGACTCCTCGGGCGGGAGCATGCCCGTGGTTTCCACGTCGGGGGCATAAAACAGGTGGAGTTCTTTCATTCCCTTGATTTGATTTCGTCGCGTATGAGCGAGGCCAGCTCGAAGTTCTCCTCGGCCACGGCCGATTTCAGCGCCTCGTCGAGCAGTTCGCGGCTCATGGCGCTGATGGGCAGGGCCACCATGCCGTCGCCACGCTGCCGCCCGAGCTGCGTTTCAAAGACCTTGCGCAGCATGCGTATCGGGCAATCGGCCAACATGGCCAGCGCAATGCCGTCGGCCAGGTCGGTCTCTACCTCGCGGTAGCCCAAATCTTCGCATCCCAGCCGCACAACGGCGCTATAACGGTGGCCGTGAATCCAGCCTATCGACACGTTGACCGGAAGCAGCCCGAAAGCCGCCGTCATCTGCAAGGCAAGCGACATCCCTTCGGAGCGCTCGCCGGCATCGACGCGACGCAGCAGCTCGGCCCCCGCACGGTCGATGAGCAAAGGCACGTGGCGACGCCCGCCCCGCTCGCGGAGCAGGAGTATGTAGGCGCCGCGCAGCGATACGCCCCGCGTCATGCCTTCCACCGTGAGGTAGACCACGTCGTCTTCTTCCCAATCCTCAGCCATACGCTGTTTCTTATAGCGCAAAAGTAGCATATTTTTTCTTTTCCGCCGGCGCTGCCCGTCGAAAAAGGTGCAGGCGGTCGTTTCTCGCTCCCTGCCGGTCACCCGCCGGCGGCCTGCCACGCTGCCGGCTACAAAATGCCGGGAGCCGCCCGACGAGCCGAACAGCAAGCCGGCAAATGCAACCACGCGGCCGCCTCGCAAGCGGGCGGAAGGGATGGGCGCGGGCTTTTCGCACGGTTTTCGCACAAGATTGCGGGAAAAGTCGTATCTTTGCCCGTTGAAAGAAGACTCATTCCACATGAAAATAAAAGAGGTCGTCGCGACCCTGGAACGGTTCGCGCCCCTGCCGCTGCAAGAAGGCTACGACAACGCCGGCTTGCAGGTCGGACTGACAGAGGCGGACGCATCAGGGGTCTTGTTGTGCCTTGACGTGACGGAAGCCGTCATCGACGAGGCCGCACGCCGGGGCTGCAATCTCGTTGTGAGCCACCACCCGCTCCTGTTTCACGCCCTGAAGCACGTCACGGCCGCCACGCAGCCCGAGCGGTGCGTCTGCGCAGCCATACGGGCGGGCATCACGCTCTATGCCGCCCACACCAATCTGGACAACGCCCCGGGCGGCGTCAACCATGCCATGGCGCGCCTCCTGGGCCTCACGGACACGCGTTTCCTCATGCCCGCGCCCGGCGGAGGCGGCAGCGGCCTCGTGGGCGAGCTCCCCGAAGCCGTCGAGCCGGCCCGCTTCCTGCGCCTGGTCAAAGACGCGTTCGGCGTGGCCTGCCTCTGCCACAACGAGGGGCCCAAGCGCCCCATACGGCGCGTGGCGCTGTGCGGCGGGGCCGGGGCCTTTCTGGCCGACGAGGCCGTGCGCGCCGGAGCCGACGCCTTCGTGACGGGCGAGGTGGGCTACCACCACTTTTTCGGCTACGAAAACGAGCTCTGGCTCCTGGCCTTGGGCCACTATCAGAGCGAGCGGCACACGGTGGACCTGCTCTACGACATCCTGCATGAGGCCCACCCAGACCTGCGCCTGGTCAAGACGGAGCTCAACACCAACCCCATCCGCTACATGACCGACTGACTCCATCCGACAACAAACAAACAACAATAACACGTATCAACATGCCTACGAAAAAAGAAGTACCTGCGGACATGTCCGTAGAGGAAAAACTGAGGAACCTCTATCAGTTGCAAACGTTGCTGTCTGAGATCGACAAGATCAAGACATTGCGCGGCGAGCTGCCTCTTGAAGTGCAGGACCTCGAAGACGAAATAGAAGGACTCACCACGCGCCTGAGCAACTACGGCGACGAAATCAAGAAACAGGAAGCAGAAATCGCTACGCGCAAACACAACATCGAGGAGGCCTCGGCTGCCGTGACCCGCTACAAGGCCCAACTCGACGACGTGCGCAACAACCGCGAATATGACATGCTGAACAAGGAAATAGAATTCCAGTCGCTCGAAATAGAACTCCAAAACAAAAAAATAGGTGAGGCCCGCCGCGTCATCGAAGCCAAACAAGCCGAAATAGCCGCCGGACAAAAGCAGCTCGAAGAGCGCCGCATCGACCTGGATGCCAAAAAAGTGGAACTGGACGACATCGTGGCCGAAACGAAAGCCGAGGAAGAGAAGCTGCGCGAGCAGGCCAAGGCCCTCGAGCTGACCATCGAGCCGCGCCTGCTCACGGCCTTCAAGCGCATCCGCAAGAGCAGCCGCAACGGCCTGGGCATCGTCTACGTGCAGCGCGACGCCTGCGGCGGATGCTTCAACAAGATACCGCCCCAGCGCCAGCTCGACATCCGCATGCGCAAGAAAATCATCGTTTGCGAGTATTGCGGACGCATTATGATAGACCCCGAACTGGCCGGCGTGCAGATTGAAAAACCGGTGGAGAAGGAAAAAACGCCCCGCCGTCGCAAAACGCTGACGACGGAGGAGGCCTAAGCCCTCGACCGAGAGCCGCATAAAGCAGCCGGCCGGAACCTGTGATGATTCCGGCCGGCTTTTCTATGGGCTTCACGCAGGCGGCTTCTGGGAATACGGCTATGCCAGCTCGGAAAACGCAGGCACATCGCGCAGAAACGCATACGACGCCTCGGCATAGAGCATGCGGCAGCAAACGTGCATCAGTCCGTTGCTGACAAACAGATAATCGGCGCGCAGCAGGCTGTTGTACGAACAAATCTGGTTGAAAACGTCCTGCGTGAGCGCCACCGTGGGCGCCTTATACTCCATCACGACGCGCGGACGCCCGCCGTTGCGGTCGTAAAGCACGCTGTCGCACCGCCGCAACGAACCGTTGAGGCGGATGCCCACCTCGTTGGCCAAGAGCTGGGGCGGATAGCCCTTGTGGTCCACCAGAAAATGCGTGAAATGCTGACGCACCCATTCCTCGGGCGTCAGCTTGACATAGCGCCGCCTGAGGAAATCGAAAACATAGGTGATGCCTCCCGTTTGCCGCGTTTTTATCTCGGCAGGCGGCAAGTTTAATGAAATCATTTTCTTACTTTTGCAAAGTACACCCCTTCGCCCCGACTCTCCGGGCCGGAAGGCAGATGCTAACCGCTTTGTAAAACAAAAATACAAAGAATATGATATCCCGACAAGAAATCGTAGGCAATTGGCTGCAACGCTACACCAAAGTACCTTTGGACGGCTTTGCCGAGCATGTGCTGCTCACCAATTTCAACAACTACGTCGACATCTTCTGCGAGCTCTGCGGTGTCGAACCGGTGGGCTACGAGGGCAACATGCGCACCGCAACCGCCCAAGGCATCACCATCATCAACTTCGGCATTGGCAGCCCCAACGCAGCCCTCATCATGGACCTCCTGAGCGCCATCAGCCCCAAAGCCTGCCTCTTCTTGGGCAAATGCGGCGGCATATCGGACAAGACGGGCCTGGGCGACTACATCCTCCCCCTGGCCGGCATACGCGGCGAAGGCACCTCCAACGACTACCTGCCGCCCGAAGTGCCCTCGCTGCCGGCCTTCATGCTGCAACGCGCCGTCTCCACCGCCCTGCGCGACAACCACCACGACTATTGGACCGGCACCGTCTACACCACCAACCGCCGCGTATGGGAACACGACGAACGCTTCAAAGCATATCTGCGCCAAACGCGCGCCATGGCCGTCGATATGGAAACCGCCACGCTCTTTACCTGCGGCTTCTACAACCATATCCCCACGGGCGCCCTGCTCCTCGTTTCCGACAACCCGATGGTGCCCGAGGGCATCAAGACAGAGGCCAGCGACAAGCGGGTAACGCAATCGTTTGCCGCCACTCACGTGAAAATAGGTATCGAGTCGCTGCGCCTCATCATAGAGGAACGCAAAACCGTCCGCCACCTGAAATACGACTGGTAACGGCTCCTCGCAATCGCCCCATGACAACCACACAAAGCAACCGCAAAAACGCCTCTACCTCCTACGAAAGCATCGTGCGCGAGGTCAGAGCCGGCAACGTCAGGCCCATCTACTACCTGATGGGCGAAGAGAGCTATTATATCGACCGCCTGGCCGACTTTATCACCGACAGCACGCTGCTGCCCGAAGAGAAGGACTTCAACCTCATCACCCTCTACGGGCCCGAAACCGCCATCGACGACGTCATCAATGCGTGCAAGGGCTTCCCCATGGGCGCCAAACGCGTCGTCGTGTGCGTCCGCGAGGCGCAGGGACTGCGCGGCATCGACCGCTTGGAGTTTTACCTGAAACAGCCTCAGCCCTCCACCGTGCTTATATGCTGCCATAAAAACGGCAGCCTCGACCGACGAAAAAAAATCTGCACGCTCATCGAAAAAAACGGCGTGCTCTTCGAAAGCAAAAAGCTATACGACAGCCAGCTCCCCACGTTTATCCGCGATTACCTGAAACGAAAAAAAATTGCCATCGAACCTGAAGCGGCTGCCATGCTCGGCGAATACGTCGGGGCCGACTTAAACCGTCTCGCAGGCGAACTGGACAAGCTCGCCATCTCCCTGCCCGCCGGCGAACGCACCGTCACCCAAGCGCTCGTCCGCCGCAATGTTGCCATGACGCGCGATTTCAGCATCTTTGAAATGCAGGATGCACTCGTCAGAAAAGACATTGTAAAGGTTAATCAAATAGCACACTATTTTGACAGCAATCCAAAAGATTTTTCCATCCAAAAACTGCTGGCTTCGCTCTTTAAATTCTTCTCTAACCTGATGCTTGCCTACTACGCACCCGAGAAGAGCGAAAGGGGGATAGCCGCCTGGCTGGGCATCACAGAGTGGCAAGCCAAAAAGAACTACCTCCCCGCGATGCGCAACTACACGGGAACGAAAGTGCTCCACATCATCGAACAGATCCGACGCACCGACGCGCGCTCAAAAGGCATCGACAACCCCGCAACCTCCGACGGCGACTTAATGAAAGAGCTCTTCTTTTTCATCCTCCACTGAAAAAAGTCAGCAGAAAACATCCACCTCCAACCAGTCTTCGGCGGCAAAAACTTCCCCAAGTTGTTGCCGCCTTTTCTTTTCACCTCCCGTTCCTCCACGCAAAGCACACGCCCCAGAACCTTACGTTCTCTGAATTTTTGCTACTAAAAATGTAAATTGTACGCCGCAAAGCCACTTTTCACTCCGAAAAATGCCATTTTACGCCCTCAAAAACCGACAGCAATCAGCCCAAACCGCCATTTTTCACTCCGTTAACATCTCTTTCAGCCCCATTCGATCGCTCTAAAAAAGCAACAAACAAATTTATACACAACACATTACACAAAAACAAAGCCGTCAACACTCGCTTAAATCCATCCTCCCGAACTTTTCATCGAAATAAACGAAATTTCCCAAAGAGCAGCTTCCTCCAAGCCGGCAAATTCACAATAAACCAATATTAATAATCATATTTGCAAATCAACAAATACAAATCAAAACACGACTGACTTATTTATCAACAAACATACAAAAACTTCCTTCCCATCTACAAAAACCATCCACACATCAAAACAGCATTTCAAAACCGAAACCAAAGTTTTCAAAAAGTAAACTCAATTTTTATTCACACCAAACCATCATATCTTTTCTCTTTGCAAACCAGATATTTAAGCAAATATATTCTACTTTTCATCTCGCAAAATTATCAAGCCGACAGCCAATTGGGAGCGGAGTTGATATTTGTAGATTGGGAAGAGAAAATAAGCGTTTAGGAGCCAATATTTTATTTTGATGCGTTATTGTAATGTTTTAAGCGGTTTTGAAAGGTTTTATTTACGTATGTAGTTTTTTTCTTATGGGTTTTCAACATGATAGTTTGGGAATGTAGATTTATAAATACAAATGCAAAGTTTCGGTTTTGAGCATATAAATCAACAAACGTTGCAGCTGTTGATTTTTATCTTTATCTTTGTAGAGGCTACGGAAAAGGCATTTTTGGCTGCTCCGACGCCGCAACGGGCAGACGGCATACGAAAACGAGGTGCTGCGAGCCCCTATTGATATGTTAAGATTATGAAAGAGAGAATCAGACAGATAATGGAGCATGAGGGAATGTCGCAACAGGAATTCGCTGCCAAGCTGGAAATTTCTGCCGCTTCGCTTTCCAGCATCTTCACGGGAAGAACCAATCCTACGAACAAACATGTGCAAGCCATCCATCGGGCTTTCCCTGACATCAATATAAAATGGTTGCTCTTCGGCGAAGAAGAAATGTACACGCATTCGGAAAGCGAAGGTGCAGAAGAAAAAACGGGGAACGCAGAGGAAGCAACCTCGTCGAGCGAAAGCAGGGCGGAGAGCAGAACGGGGGAGCTCCCCTTCCCTCCCCCGCAGACGGAAAGCAGAGAAGCGAAAGAGAGCGACAGGCATTACGGAACGGGCTGCCAGCTCCCTCCCATCGGGTTTCGGACGTATATCGAAAAAGAACAAGAAAGTAACAGGCCCAAACGGCAGATAAAAGAAATTCGCGTGTTTTTCGACGACGGCACTTACGAGGCTTTCGTGCCGAGCAAGTGAACTGTTTCGGCGATCGGGCTTCCCCCTTTTTTCAACCTTCCGACGCGCTCCTTACAAACAGAAGCCGGCCCCCTGCGTTCTGGCAGGGAGCCGGCTTGCGTTGCAATAAAAAACGTCTGCTACAACTTCGACATGAAACGTTCCCGATCGACGACGTAACGCACGTGCGTGCCGCGGCCCACCTCGCCATGCGCATCTTCGGCATGGAGCGAGAACGTCAGTTTACGCCCGTCGACGGCAGTGAGCTCGGCCGTGGCCCGCACAGCCTCGCCCATGGCGGTCGGTTTGACGTGCGCCACGTCGATGGCCGCCCCGACGGTTGTGCTCCCCTCGGGCAGAGAAGCTGCGACAGCCTGCATGGCTGCATTTTCCATGAGGGCCACGAGAGCCGGCGTGGCAAAAACAGGCAGATCGCCCGACCCCATGGCCCGGGCCGTGTTGCTTTCGGTTACAAAGACCGAAGCTGTGTGAGTTAATCCTATTTCCATATTATTTATTGTGTTGTTTGTCTTCAACGGATGCCGGCGGAGCCGCCTCGCCCTGCTCCCCGCTGATTTCCCGAAAGGCTTTTTCCCAGTCGGTATCGAGCGAAAAGCGCGCAGGCGTCTTCCGGTCGTTTGAAAATGCCCGTGTCGTAACGGTATCGGGGTCGCAAAAAAGGGGATGCGTCGTGGCAGCTTTCACAAAGCGGTAATAGAGCTCCTTCCGTTGCTCATGCGAAAGCCCTTCCTTGCGGAAGACGTCGTGCAGGAAGCGGGTGGAAAACTCCGACAAGTAGTAGGCCTGCACGTCGAGCAGCCGCGAAGCATCGGCTGCCGACAGCGTATCGGCATGCTCGCGCATATAGAGCAGGGCTGCACGCTGAAAAGATGCCAGATGCGTCTGCACAAAGCCGTAGCCCGACGAACTGAGCACGCGATTGGCCCCGGAAAGCACCCTGTCAAAGACTGCCTGCGCCCCGGCAGCGTAGCAGACAGCGGCAAAAAGCAGCAAAAACAGTGTTCGTCTCATAGTTGTCAATTTTCGTCATGTTTCACCAAGTGCAGCCGACGGTCGATGCACGGCGGCAGTTCGTTTTCGTAATGGGACACCATGATGAGCGTGTGGTGGCCCGTGCGCACGTAAGCGTCGAGCAATGCCCGGGCGCGCAGCAGGCGGGCGTCGTCGAGCCCCTGGAACGGTTCGTCGAGCACCAGCAGTGGCGGACTCTTGACAAAGGCCCGCACGAGCAGCACCAGGCGTTGTTCGCCGCTCGACAGCCGCGTATAGGGCACGTCGGCCCAGGCATCGGCGCCGAACAGGCGCATCCACGCCATGCAGCGGTCGCGCTCGACGGCCGAGGTGCGGCGCAGGAGCCCCAGCGTGTCGTGCAGGCCGCCGGCCACGACGTCGACAGCCGGGACGGTGCGGTTGCAGACGGCGAAAAGCTCGGGCGAAACGTAGCCGATGCGCCGCTTGATGTCCCAGATGCTTTCGCCGCTGCCTCGAGGATTGTCGAAGAGGGTAATGTCGCAGGCGTAGCTCTGCGGATTGTCGGCACAGACCAGACTGAGGAGCGTACTCTTTCCGGCTCCGTTCTGTCCGCTCAAAGCCCATCGCTCGCCGTTCATCACGGTCCAGTCGAGGTCCTTGAGGATGATTCGCTCGCCATACTGTATGCGTACCTTGTTCATCTTCACCACTTCCCGGGTGTGATATTCGCGGTCGCTGTAAGGCTGGTCTACGATGGCCTGTTCCAACTCCGGACTCAGCACATGGGCAGGCACGGATTCTCTGCCGGCAAGATATTCGGCGAGGGTTACCTTAGGCTGAACCTTCATATCCTTCACTTCTACCACGTGGGTGATGAAATCGGGAATATCATCGCTCTTGCTCAGTACGAGGATAATCTGCAGGGCTCGCTCTGAAGAGAGGGTCTTGAGCAGTTCCTTGAGCTGGTCGCGGGTTTCAGCATCGAGTCCGATAAACGGATTGTCCATGATGAGCACGCGAGGCTCAGAGAAGAGGGTAGAGGCAAGTTTGAACTTGCGGAGCTCGCCACTTGAGAGCAGGATGGTGTATTTGTCCATCAGGTGCTGCATGTGGAAGAGTTCGTAGATATGCTGCTGCAGGGCTCTACGCTCCGGAGTGTCTTCGCCGGCCATCTGGTAGGCTTCTTCCAGCTTGTCCTTTACGACAGGCGTGTTCTCGTCTATCTCGAGCTGGTTCCAGCGCTGCTGCAGGAAATAAGTGCGGTCGTTATCGCCTCCGTAGCTGTCGCGGAAGGTAATATACTTGATGTTGTCGCTCACCATTGTCTTCTGACTGGGTGAGAAATCGTAATCAGGGTCGTGCATCAGGAGTGGGTGGCGACCTACGATGATGTCGACAAACATTGATTTTCCTCCACCGTTCGGACCTACGATAGCGATGTGTTCACCATCGCACGCCTCGAAGTTTACGGGTTCTGCCATACGCCATTCAGGCATACGGGTAACACCATTTTTAATGCTAATAATCTTTTGCATCTCTCTTATTTTTTTATTCTACTCTGATTCTTTGTTGCAAAGTCTTTCCAGCTGCTGTAGTGCTTGGCGTCGGTCTCCGGGCGGTTCATCTGCAGAAAGTGGCAGTAGGCTGCCCCCAGTGCATCGGTAGCGTCCATGAACTTCGGCATTTCGTCCTGCTGAATATGGAGCAGTCGCTGCAGCATTCCCGCCACCTGTTCCTTCGAAGCCTGTCCCTGTCCTGTAATGGCCATCTTGATTTTGAGCGGCGCATATTCGTGGATAGGAACGCTGTGATGAATGGCGGCTGCGATGGCTACTCCCTGCGCTCTGCCCAGCTTGAGCATCGACTGCACGTTCTTGCCGAAGAAAGGGGCTTCGATGGCCATCTCATCGGGCAGATAGCTGTCGATGATGCCGGTTACGCGGTCGAAGATCTTGCCCAGCCGGAGATAGGGATCGCTCTCCTTGCGCATGTCGATGACGCCCATCACCACCAGTTCGGCCTTGTTGCCGATGATGCGGATTACGCCATAGCCCATCACGTTGGTTCCGGGGTCAATGCCGAGAATGATCTTCTCTGTATTCGATTTCTTGATCATCGCTGATAAATCTCCTGACTTAAAAAAAATGCTTGTTTAACGGTCCATATATGGATTGTGAGCGAGCTCTTCGCCTATGCTGGTGTATTCGCCATGACCCGGGAGAACCTGGGTTTCGTCAGGCAACTGACCGAGATGGCGCAGACTGTTGATGATGCGGAACATGCTGCCTCCAGGGAAATCGGTTCTGCCGATAGAGCTGTGGAAGAGGGTGTCGCCGGTGAAGGCTACGTGCTCTGCCTCGCAATAGAAGGTAACGGAACCGCTGCTGTGGCCCGGAGTGGCGATGACCTGGAACTCGTGGTTGCCGAACTTGATGACCTCTTCATCTTCGAAGAATCTGCCAATCGGCGGAAACTGGTAATCGAGCTGCATCTGATAGAAGGTTTCTGCCTGCTTGGCGAGTCCCTTCATCAGGTTTTCATCTGCTGCCGATACTTCCGGTTTCAGTCCGAACTCCTGGTAGATGGTATTGTTGCCGAAGTTATGGTCAAGATGGCCATGGGTTACGAGCAGGTGAACGGGCTTGAGCTGGTTCTCCTTAATATATTGTGTAATAGCCGTGCGCTCTTCCGGATAGAAGGCGCCGCAATCGATGATGACGCATTCCTTGGTCTCATCGCTCACCACGTAGCAGTTTTCCTGCAACATGTTTACTTGAAATCTTTCTATATGTAACATTTCTTACTTTGAACTTTATGATTACTTTTCACTCTTCACTTCTTCTAAGCCGGAACGTAAACCAGTTGCTTGTCCTGGCTGAACCATTCTTCATCGAAGAAAGTGCTGAGCGGAGTGATTTCTGAAATCTTGAAGTATTGCTTCAGTTCTTCTTTCAGATTACCGCCCTTCAGACACAGAAGTCCGTTAGGCAGAGCATTTTGTCCCTTCTGCTTAAAGTTTTTCTTGATAATCTTCATCAGGTCAGGAAGCTGCATTACCGCACGGCTTACCACGAAATCGTATTTGCCTTTTTCGTCCTCTCCGCGCAGGTGTTCAGCCTTGAGATTCTGCAGATTGATTGCCGTAGCCACCTCGTTGCAGACTCTGATTTTCTTGCCCGTTCCATCTATCAGTTTGAACTTGCATTCAGGGAAGAGGATGGCGAGCGGAATGCCCGGGAAACCTCCACCGCAGCCGAAATCGAGAATCTCCGTGCCCGGACGGAAATGGATGGCTTTGGCTATTGCCAGAGAATGGAGCACGTGGTGCTCGTACAGATTATCGATGTCCTTGCGGCTGATGACATTGATCTTGCTGTTCCAGTCGCGGTATAATGCATCGAGTGCCTCGAACTGCTTTTTCTGCTCTTCCGTGAGGTTCGGGAAGTATTTCTCTATTATTTCTATCATATAATTATATGTATTCTTCTTTATTTCTACTGATTTTTCTGCAAAGGTAGTGTAAAAAATCGGAAAACACGTAATAAAAACATCAAAATCTGTTAGATTATGCTCGTATATTAAGTTTTTTGCGTAACTTTGCACCCGTTTTCAATATAATTTAAGCAAAAATAGATAAAAACAGACAAGGAAATATGATAAAAGCAGCACTCTTCGATCTGGATGGCGTGGTATTCGACACAGAATCACAGTACTCCATCTTCTGGGGAATGATAGGCAGGGAGTATCATCCGGAAATGCCCGATTTCGAATATCGCATCAAAGGACAGACTCTGGTTCAGATTTACGACAAGTATTTCACCGATGAAGCCGTCTTCGCCCACATCGAAGGTTTTACAGGCGCAAAGGAGGAACAGGCTAAGATTACAGCCCGACTGAATGAGTTTGAAAAGACCATGCAGTATGAATATATTGCAGGGTTCGAAGACTTTATCAGCGACTTGAAGCAGCATGGCGTAAAATGCGCTGTGGTAACGAGCAGCAACGTTCAGAAGATGCTGAATGTCTATGAACGTCACCCGGAATTCAAGGCTTATTTCGACCGCGTGCTGACCAGCGAGGATTTCGCCGAGAGCAAGCCTCATCCAGACTGCTATCTGAAAGGTGCAGCCTATTTCGGTGTGGAACCGGAGGACTGTGTAGGACTGGAAGACAGCTTCAACGGACTGAAGGCGGTGAGAGCCTCAGGAGCCTTTACCCTAGGTCTTGCCACAACGAACAGCAGAGAAGCCATCCAACCGTTATCCGACTATGTGATAGATGATTACAGAGGTTTCAGTTTTGCTGACTTACAGCGCATCGTGGAGAATGCGAAATAGATTCAACGCAGAACAATAAATAAATCAAAATAAAAAATGGGATATTTATCTACTGACAAGAAGAAAATTACCACCAAGACCTTCGCAGAAATGAAGAAGGCTGGCGAGAAAGTAACCATGCTGACAGCATACGACTTTACAACAGCCGGAATTATAGATGCTGCAGGAATTGACTCTATATTAATAGGTGATTCAGCCAGCAATGTGATGGCAGGAAATGCAGACACATTGCCGATTACCGTAGACCAGATGATTTATCACGCCCGCAGCGTGGCACGTGCCTGCCAGCATGCTTTCGTGGTTTGCGACATGCCTTTCGGCAGCTATCAGATCAGCAAGGAAGAGGCGCTGCGCAATGCTTGCCGCATGATGAAGGAGACGGGTGTAGACGCTCTGAAACTGGAGGGCGGCGTAGAAATCTGCGACACGGTTAAGGCGCTGGTTAATGCCGGAATCCCGGTTCATGGTCATCTCGGACTTACCCCGCAGAGCGTGAATAAGTTTGGCGGTTATGGCATTCGTGCCAAGGAAGAGGCTGAGGCACAGAAACTTATCAGCGACGCCATTGCGCTGGACGAAGCAGGCTGCTTTGCCATCGTGCTGGAGAAGGTTCCTGCTAAGCTCGCTGCTGAAGTAAGCAAGAAGGTGAAGGCTGTAACGATTGGAATCGGTGCTGGTAACGGCTGCGACGGACAGGTTCTGGTTTATGCTGATGCACTCGGAATGACACAGGGCTTCAAGCCTAAGTTCCTGCGCCACTTTGCTCAGGTTGGCGAGGAAATGACCAAGGGTGTGAAGGCTTATATTGATGCGGTGAAGACCGTAGATTATCCTAGCGTTGAAGAGAGTTACTAACATTAACTCTCTTTTTCGTGAAGTGTAAGAGAGTATAAATACGATAGATTCATAAAAGAGTTTAGAATAATGGATACACAAAATACACCAGTACATATCAAGCTGTGGCACAAGGACTTCTGGCGATTATGCTTTGCCAACCTCTTGCTGATGTCGAGTGTGTACATGCTCATTTTTGCCATTCCTTATATCCTGCTTCAGGAGAAGTATCAGATGTGGCAGATAGGGTGTGTGCTTCTTGCATACGGCTTTGGACTGTTTCTGTTTGGCGGCTTCTGCTCTTATCTGGTGCAGCGCTACCGCAGGAATATGGTCTGTCAGCTTTCCATTTTAGGTGTGGTTGTTTGCCTTTCGGTTCTTTACTATCTGGATACGTTCTGGAACATCAGGTTTTCTTTTGAGGTTCTTCTGGCGGTCCGTTTCCTGTTGGGAGCATTTCTGGGGCTGGCTCAGATGTCGCTTGCCAGTACGCTGGTTATTGATTCCTGCGAGTCGTTCCAGCGCACCGAGGCTAATTACATTACCTCCTGGTTTGCCCGCTTTTCGATAGCCGTAGGACCCTTGGTGGCATGTTTTGTTTACAACTATTTCGGCATGAGCTATGTTTTCCCTACGTCTTCGTTGCTGGCTTTGGGAGCCTTCGTGCTGGTTTCTCGCGCCAAGTTTCCTTTTAAGGCACCTGCCGAAGGAATTAAGACTTTCAGCCTCGACCGCTTCTATCTGCCACAGGGAACTCCGCTTTTTGTCAATATCATCCTGATTACTTTTTCTGCGGGATTATACTTTTCTGTGCCTCATCCTACTGGCATCTTTCTGATGATTTTCGGAGGATTGGTCTTGGCGTTCCTGGCAGAAAAGTTTGTCTTTGCTGATGCAGATCTGAAGAGTCAGATATTGGTAGGTCTGATATTGCTGGCTTCTGCTGAACTGATTTCGTTCGGAACTCAGGAGCTTGCTGTCGAAATCGTGGTTCCAACCTTGCTGGGTTTCAGCTTGGGAATCATCGGAAGCCGTTTTCTGCTCTTCTATATCAAGCTTGCCAAACATTGCCAGCGCGGCACGAGCGTGAATTCGTTCTTCCTGGCTTGGGAATTGGGATTGAGTTTGGGATTCGGTCTCGGATTCATGTTCCATAATCTTCCGTCGAGAGCGCATTTTGACGTAGATCATCCTGTATATAATATGGTTGAATCGGGTATGTTGCACTATGCACTTCTTTTTACAATCGTATCGTTGCTGGTGTACAATTTCTTGGTTCATCCTTGGTACATGAAGCATAAAAACAGATAAAATATTTGAAATCTCGTTTGTTTCATAAAAGCTATTCTTTAAAAGAACCTAAAAATAGCTTTTATGAAACATTTTTAATATTATTTAGATTGGTTTTTTCGCTTTTGTGGCTTAATTTGAGTACTTTTGCGTTTAGTTTTGGAAATATATTGTTTGAATTAAGAAATTAAACGTAAAAATATAGAATTATGGCAGAAGCTATTGATATCCGCGAATTGAATATCCGGATAGAACAACAAAGTCAGTTTGTTACCAATCTGGTAATGGGCATGAATAAGGTAATCGTAGGTCAGAAACACCTTGTAGATTGCCTTCTTATCGGTCTTCTCTCTGATGGTCATATCCTGCTTGAGGGTGTACCTGGACTGGCGAAGACACTTGCAATCAAGACATTGTCACAGCTTATCAGCTCCGACTATAGCCGCATTCAGTTTACTCCAGATTTGTTGCCTGCCGATGTGGTGGGAACTCAGATTTATTCACAGAAAGACGAGGCTTTCCATGTAAAGCGCGGTCCTGTCTTCGCCAATTTCGTTTTAGCAGATGAGATTAACCGTGCCCCAGCCAAGGTGCAGAGTGCGCTGCTCGAAGCCATGCAGGAACACCAGGTTACCATTGGCGATGAAACCTTCAAACTGCCTAGTCCGTTCCTGGTAATGGCTACACAGAACCCTATCGAGCAGGAAGGAACCTATCAGTTGCCTGAAGCACAGGTAGACCGTTTCCTGCTGAAGGTAATCATCGATTATCCTACACTGGAAGAGGAGAAACTCATCATCCGCGAGAATATTCAGGGCGGACTTCCTGAGGTTACTCCTGTAACATCAGCCGAGGAGATTCTGAAGGCTCGCAAGATAGTAAACGAGGTTTATCTCGACGAGAAGATTGAGCAGTATATTGCCGATATCGTCTTTGCTTCACGTTATCCTGAGCGCTACGGACTGGGCGAGCTGAAAGACATGATTACCTTCGGCGGCAGTCCTCGTGCCAGCATCTCTCTTGCCAAGGCAGCCAGAGCCTATGCGTTTATCAAGCATCGCGGCTATGTGATTCCTGAGGATGTAAGAGCAGTGGCTCATGACGTAATGCGCCATCGTATCGGCCTTTCTTACGAGGCAGAGGCAAGCAATGTGACAAGCGAGGAAATCGTAAGCCGCATCATTAATAAGGTGGAAGTGCCTTGATCGTTAACAGTTTATAGTTAACAGTTAATAGTTTATATAGTTAATAGTTTAGGATTTTGGATACACAAGATATCTTAAAAAAGGTTCGGAAGATAGAAATCAAGACTCGCGGACTGAGTCAGAACATCTTCGCAGGTCAGTATCATTCTGCCTTCAAGGGCAGGGGAATGGCCTTTGCCGAGGTGCGCGAATATCAGTATGGCGATGATGTGAGAGACATCGACTGGAACGTGACCGCCCGCTTTCATAAGCCTTATGTCAAGGTGTTTGAAGAGGAAAGGGAACTTACGGTGATGCTGCTCGTAGATGTCAGCGGGTCGCTCGATTTCGGTACGATGAAGCAGATGAAGCGCGATCTGGCTACTGAGATTGCTGCCACACTCGCCTTCAGCGCCATTCAGAACAATGACAAGATAGGTGTCATCTTCTTCTCTGACCGTATCGAGAAGTACATTCCGCCTAAGAAAGGAAGAAAACATATTCTCTATATCATCAGAGAAATGCTCAACTTCCAGCCGCAGAGCCAGCGTACCGACATCGGTTGCGCCCTGGAATATTTCACCCGCGTGATGAAACGCCACTGCACAGCATTCGTAATCAGCGACTTCTACGATCATAAGGATTTCCAGCATCAGCTGCAGATTGCCAACCAGAAGCATGATGTAGTAGCCATCCAGGTTTACGACCCGCGTGCCAAGGTGCTGCCTGACGTAGGACTGCTCAAGGTGATGGACGCAGAAACCGGGCACGAAATGTATATTGATACAAGTTCGAAGAAACTGCGACTGGCCCATACACAGCAATGGCTGATGCAGCAGGAGAATCTGAAAACCGACTTTGCCAAAAGCAAGGTCGACTGGACTTCGATTGCCACTAACGAGGACTTCTCGAAGGCGCTCCTGATGCTTTTCAAGCAGAGGGGCTGATAAACCGAAAGCTCAAAGTTAAGAAACTATGTTTAAAGTAAAGAATATCATATTGTCGCTCGCTCTCCTGGGGTGCTCAGGCTTGGCTCAAGCCCAGCAGGTAGAGCAACGCATCGACTCGCTGCAGATACTGATAGGACAGCAGACCGTGCTTCATCTGAAGGCTTCGGTCAAGCAGGGCGATAAGGTGCAACTGCCATCTTTCAAACCGCAGCAGCAAATTACGCCGGGAGTGGAAGTGGTAGAGCAGAGTAAGGGCGACACTTCGCACATAGGCGACGACCGCATGGTGGTGAGCCGCGACTATACGCTGACATCGTTTGATGAAAAGGTGTACGTGATTCCTGCGCTCAATGTGAAGGTAAACGGCAAGAACTGTCATGGCAACCAGCTTGCGCTGAAGGTGCTCACCGTGCCCGTAGATACGGTTCATCCCAACCAGTTCTATCCGCCTAAGGATGTTCAGGATAATCCTTTCTCCTGGAGTGAATGGAGTGCGCTGTTCTGGTTGAGCCTATTGCTGTTAATCCTCTGTGGCGCATGGCTTTATCTACGCAACAGACTGAAGAACAACAAGCCGATTATCACCCATATCCGCATCGTAAAACGTGTTCCGGCTCATGAAAAGGCGCTGAATCAAATCAACGTCATCAAGCAGCAGCACGTAGAGAATCAGGAAACACAGAAGGCTTACTACACCCAGCTTACCAATACGCTGAGAGAATATATCGTGAGCCGTTTCGGATTCAATGCGATGGAAATGACCAGTATGGAAATCATCGAACGTTTGCGCGAAGCAGGCGACCAGAAGATGATTGATGAACTGAAGGAACTCTTCCAGACTGCCGACCTCGTGAAGTTTGCCAAATATGAAACCCTGGTGAATGAGAACGACGCAAACCTGGTGAATGCCATCAACTTCATCGACCAGACCAAGACAGATGAGAAACCTACAGAAGAAAAGGTGGTTCCGCAGCTGACCAACGAAGAGCAGAAGACGCAATCTCAGCGCCGCCTCATCAAGTCGCTCCTCTGGATAGGAGCCATCGTAGGTCTGGCTCTGTTGGGTTACATCATTTACCAGTCAGCCATGCTGCTGATGTAAAGCAGGGTGTTCTTATGAAACGTTTCGCCGGGCAAAGCGGTTTATTCCGAAACTCTTTGCCTGGCTATAAATAGAAAAATATAGAAATGGAATTTGCAAGTAAAGGCTATTTTCTGTTGCTCCTGTTGCTGATACCTTATATATTATGGTATTTCCTCTACAGGAAGAAGAATGCGCCAACCATGCGCATGAGCGACACGAAAAAGTATCAATATGCTCCGAAGAGCCTGCGTGTGCGTCTCATCCATCTGCCAATGGTGCTGAGATGCATCTGTTTCGTGCTCATCGTCTGTGCGATGGCTCGTCCGCAGACGCATACGGCTTGGGACAACAAGACGGTAGAAGGCATTGACATTATGTTGGCGATGGACGTTTCCACCTCTATGCTTGCCGAAGATTTGAGACCGAACCGTATGGAAGCGGCTAAGGATGTGGCAACAGAATTCATCTCGGGAAGACCGAACGACAACATCGGTCTGACTATCTTTGCCGGTGAAGCCTTCACCCAGTGCCCGATGACAACCGATCATGCCAGTCTGTTGCGCCTCTTGCAGGCAACCCGTACGGATATTGCCGCCCGGGGACTGATTGACGATGGAACTGCAGTGGGAATGGGACTCGCCAATGCCGTGAGCCGCCTGAAGGATTCTAAGTCAAAATCGAAGGTTGTGATTCTTCTTACCGACGGCAGTAACAACATGGGTGAAATCTCACCTATGACCGCAGCAGAGATTGCCAAAAGCTACGGAATCCGCGTTTACACCATCGGTGTAGGAACCAACAAGGTGGCTCCTTATCCAATGCCTGTGGCAGGAGGAGTACAGTACGTCAATATTCCGGTAGAGATAGATACGAAGACGCTGGGTGATATTGCGCAGACAACCGATGGTAATTTCTATCGCGCAACGAACAATAACGAGCTGAAGAAGATTTACAGGGATATTGATAAACTGGAGAAAACCAAGTTTAATGTCAAGCATTTCGCTAAGCGCTATGAAGCTTATCAGCCATTCGCCTTGGCAGCTCTCCTGGTATTGCTGGTAGAAATCCTGCTCCGCATCACCTGGTTCAGAAGAATTCCGTAATCCGGATACTGAGCCATTACTGATTATCGGAGATATTCCGCTATCTTTCGGAGATATTCCGCTATCTTTCGGAGATATTTTACCAGTTATCGGAGATATTTTACTGATTATCGGATAATCGAATAGAAGATATAATTAGAATAGAAAATGTTAAGATTTGAAGATCCTATATTTCTCTGGCTGTTGTGGATAATACCAGTACTGATTCTGATCAGCCTGATAGGATGGAGAAGAAGAAAGGCTAAACTGAAGAAGCTCGGCGATCCGGAACTTCTGAAACAGCTCATGCCCAACATCTCCAAATATCGCCCTACAGTTAAGTTTGTGCTGATGCTCGCAGCCTTGGCGCTTCTTATCGTGATGGTAGCTCGTCCGCAGATGGGCAGCAAGATTTCTCACGATAAGCGACATGGCATAGAAACCATCATCTGCCTCGATATTTCAAATTCCATGCTCTGTCAGGACGTGGTTCCATCCCGTTTGGACAAGAGTAAGATGCTTATCGAAAATCTGGTCGACAACTTTAACAACGACAAGATTGGACTCATCGTCTTTGCCGGCGATGCTTTCGTGCAGTTGCCAATCACCACCGATTATGTTTCGGCTAAGATGTTTCTCCAGAACATAACCCCTGGTCTTATCCAGACCCAGGGAACCAATATCGGAGCAGCCATCGATTTGGCTTCCAAGAGTTTCACCCAGCAGGAGAATGTGGGCAGAGCCATCATCGTTATTACCGATGGCGAAAACCATGAGCCTGGTGCACAGGAGGCAGCGGCTGCTGCCAACAAGAAAGGAATCAATGTCTTTATCCTGGGCATAGGTAACACCAAGGGAGCGCCAATCCCTATGGGCGACGGCTCTTATCTGAAGGACAATGCGGGCAACACCGTAATGACCGCCCTGAATGAGCAGATGTGCAAGGAACTTGCCCAGGCAGGCAAGGGTCAGTACATTCATGTAGATAACACCAGCGATGCGGAAAGAGCATTGAATGATGATATTGCCAAATTGCAGAAAGGCGATGTAACGAGTGTGGTTTACAGCGCCTATGATGAACAGTTCCAGGCTGTAGGTATTCTTGTCATCCTGTTGCTTATCATCGAAATCTGTCTGCTTGAGGTAAAGAATCCTCTGCTCAGAAACATCAAGTTTTTTAAGAAAGACATCAAGAAGCCTTTCTGATAAACGTTTATACATTATTATATAATAAGAATGAGATATTTAAGATATATATTGGTTTTTGCCCTGATGGTGCTGGGCTTGGCGAAGGTGGGAGCGCAGAACGACCGCAACTTCATCCGCCAGGGAAACCGCGCCTATCATAAACAGAAGTGGGCTGCAGCCGAAACGCAATATCGCAAGGCTATCTCCAAGAACCAGAAGAATGCGCAGGCTGTCTATAATCTGGGTTGCGCCCTGATGATGCAGCAGAAGGATTCTATGGCAATGATACAGTTTGAGAATGCTTCAAAACTGGAAACGAACAAGATGCGACGCGCCAGAAGTTACCACAACATGGGTGTGGTCATGCAGCAGCATCAGCAATATGCGCAGGCCATAGGATGTTATGAGAACGCCCTGCGCTGCAATCCGCAGGACAATGCAACCCGATATAATCTTGCCCTCTGCAAGAAACTGCTTAAAAACCAGAAGCAGAACAAGCAGAACGATAAGAACAAGAACAACAAGAATAAAAACAAGGACAAGAACAAAGACAAGCAGAACAAGGATCAGAACAAAGATCAGAATAAAGACAAGAACAAAAACGACAAAAACAAGAACAACCAGAATAAGAACAATCAGCAGAATCAGAACAATCAGGACAAGATGAGCAAAGATAATGCTGAACAACTCTTGAACGCTGCCATCCAGCAGGAGAAGGATACAAAGCGTAAGATGCAGAAAGCGATGAGTCAGCCTCGCAGAAAGCAATATGAGAAAAACTGGTAAAAAGTAAAATAATACAACGTGCATAATAGATTTAGAACATGAAACATATAGGTTGGTTTATTATTATATGGGCAATGCTTCTGGGCTTCAGTTTGCAGCTGAAAGCCCAGCATATCAGTGTGTCGGCACCAACACACGTGGCGGCGGGAGAAAACTTCCGTGTGGCCTATACCATCAATACACGTGATGTAGAGGAATTCCGCCTGGGCGGAGTAGGAGAAGGACTTGAGGTAATCGCAGGTCCTTACACCTCATCGCAGTCCAGTTATCAGATGATCAATGGCCATACTTCCTCTTCATCGTCGGTAACCATTACCTATACGCTCTACGCAGCTAAGAACGGAACCTTTGGCATTGGTGCCTCTCATGCCATCGTAAATGGTAAGAAACTCTCTTCCCATCCGGTTAAGATTACGGTTTCTGGCCATGCTGCACGCAACAACGGCGCACCTTCCATGCACGGACAGAATGATTATAATGAACCACGTATGCGAACTGCCGGATCAAGAATATCAGGCCGCGACCTCTTCATCAAGGTTACAGCCAACAAGCGACGTGTTCACGAACAGGAACCGGTGCTCCTTACTTATAAGGTTTACACGCAGGTAGACCTTACCCAGCTGGAAGGCAAGATGCCTGACCTGAAGGGATTCCACAACCAGGAAGTTCCGCTGCCTCAGCAGAAGACTTTCCATACTGAACCGTAAACGGCCGACCTTACCGATGCGTTACATGGAGCCAGTATGTCATGTATCCGCAGATGACGGGAAACCTCACCATTCCAGCCATTACCTTCAAGGGAATCGTAGTTCAGCAGAACAGAAACGTTGACCCGATGGAAGCTTTCTTCAATGGTGGCTCAGGCTATGTTGAAGTAAAGAAAGATATTATAGCTCCTAGTGTGAAAATTCAGGTTGATCCATTGCCTCAGCGCCCTGCCAACTTCTCGGGCGGTGTAGGTAAATTCAACATTAGTGCTTCCATCGACAAGAAGGAAGTGAAGGCTGGCGAACCAATCACCATTCGTGTAGTGGTAGGAGGAATCGGAAACCTGAAGTTGCTCAAGCAGCCTGTCATTACCTTCCCTAAGGATTTTGACAAGTACGATGCGAAGGTGACAGATAAGACCCGCCTTACAGCCAATGGCGTAGAAGGCAATATGATTTATGACTTCCTGGCTGTGCCTCGTAATCAGGGAAATTATACCATTCCTGCGGTAGAATTCACCTATTATGATACTTCGGCTAACAAGTACAAGACAATCAAGACCCAGCCGTTTACGCTGAATGTAGAGAAGGGCGATGGAACTTCAGACAATGAAACTTCAGATTTCAGCAACAAGGATAAGGACATTCATGCGCTGAAACTGGGCAAGTCTAAGCTCCATGATATTGACGATATGTTCTACGGAAGCTTCGGCTACTGGACCAGTCTGCTGGTTCCATTGGCAGCCTTCTTTGCCCTGCTCATAGTCTTCCGTCGCCGTGCTCTCGAGAATGCCGACCTTGTAAAGGTTCGTTCCAACAAGGCAAACAAGATAGCAACCAAGCGCCTGAAGAAGGCTCATCTGCTGATGCTCGGTGGCAAGCAGGAAGAATTCTACGATGAAGTGCTCCGTGCTTTGTGGGGCTATGTAAGCTACAAGCTCAACATGCCAGCTGAAAAACTCTCACGTGAAAACATTCAGGCTATGCTCGAAAAACATTGTGTAGAGGAGAGAACTATCGAGAAGTTTACAACTGCGCTCGATGAATGTGAGTTTGAACGCTATGCGCCGGGCGACCCTGCCGGCAATATGAACCGTACATTCGAATCAGCAATGACTGCTATTATGGATATAGAAAATGCTATCAATGCAACGCGTAAGCAGCGCAAGAAGAGTGCAACCGGATATTCGTTCGTCATGATGATCATGGTAATGTTGGGCTGCTCGGTTTCTGCAGGCGCTGTAACCAAGAACAATGCTGATACGGAATATCAGAAAGGTAACTATCAGCAAGCCATACGCGACTATGAGGAAATATTGAACAACTATGGTGTTTCTGCCGAAGTTTACTATAACTTGGGCAATGCTTATTACCGTACAGACAATATTACCAAGGCTGTGCTCAATTATGAGCGTGCCCATCTGCTCTCGCCAGGCGATGAAGATATCAGCTTCAACCTGCAGTTTGCACGTAGCAAGACCATCGATAAGATTACTCCGGAAAGCGAGATGTTCTTCGTAACCTGGTGGAAGGCGCTGGTTAACTTTACGAGTGTTGACTGTTGGGCTAAGACAGGCATCATAGCCATCATCATGGCACTGGTTCTGGTCTTGGTTTATCTCTTCGGTTCGCATATCGTGTTGCGCAAGATTGGTTTCTTCGGTGGAATCTTCTTCGTGGCAGTCTTCCTGCTGAGCAATCTCTTTGCTTACCAGCAGCGGCAGATGCTCATCAACCGTACGGGAGCCATCATCATCGCTCCTTCTGTCAATGTGAAGAAGACTCCAGCCAAGACGAGCGTTGACCTCTTCCTGCTGCATGAAGGAACCCGAGTTGACATTACCGATAAGGCGATGAAAGGCTGGCGTGAAATCAAGGTAGGAGACGGCAGAGAAGGCTGGATTGAAACCAAGGCTATAGAGGAAATCTGATTAAGATAAAATCTGATTAAAATAAAGAGAATGGATTTTAGTAGGATACAAGATTTTGACATGCAGCTGTTGCATGTGTTTAACGGCAGCGAGAATGTCTGGCTCGATCAGATGGCGATGGCGCTTACGTCGGGCTGGACATGGATTCCGCTTTATATTGTCCTCTTCGTTGTTGTGATAAGAAACAACGAGATGATGGGCCAGATTGCACTCGTGGTTGGAGGAGCGGTGCTCTGTATCTTTCTGGCTGATGGACTGGTGGATGGAATCATCAAACCGCTGGCTGAAAGATGCAGACCTTCCAGCGACCCGATGTTCAAGTATACGGTTCAGGTGGTTGACAATATGCGCCTCAAGAGTTTCAGCTTCTGTTCGGCTCATGCGGCTAATACGCTTTCGTTAGCTATCTTCTTCTCGTTGCTTATCCGCAGCAAACTGGTTACGTGGACCCTGTTATTATGGTCGCTCGTAAACTGTTGGACCCGTCTTTACCTGGGTGTTCATTATCCGGTCGACATTCTTTGCGGTCTGGCTATCGGAGCTGTGGTGGGAGTTGTCGTTTATCTTATCTACATCAGGATGTATTACCGCATCTCCCCAAAGATTAAGTATATTTCCAACCAGTATACGAGTACTGGTTACGACTATGATGATGTAGATAAAATCATGACCGTAGTGATATTTACCCTTATCATGGTTGTGTTTTATGCCACCTTCCAGATGGCAAATCTTTAGTACAGAAATAAAAGTTCAAAAGTAAAATAAATAATGGATACAAAACACATTAAAATTAGTGATTATAACTATGATTTACCGGATGAGCGCATCGCAAAATTCCCTATCGCCCAGCGCGACCACAGCAAGCTGCTGGTCTATAAGCACGGCGAGGTAAGCGATGATGTTTTCCATCATCTTCCCACATATCTCCCTCAAGGAGCCTTGATGATATTCAACAATACCAAGGTGATACAAGCGCGTCTGCACTTCCGCAAGGAAACAGGTGCGCTTATTGAGGTTTTCTTGATGGAGCCTGCAGAACCTACTGATTACGAACTCATGTTCCAGACCACCGGACATTGTTCCTGGCTCTGCATGATCGGTAATCTGAAGAAATGGAAAGAGGGAAGCCTGATGCGTGATTTCGAAATCAAGGGCCACAAGCTTACGCTCAGCGCAACCATGCGACGCGGAGATGCGCTAGGTTCTGAAGCGCAGAAAATGGTTGCAAAAGGCGGAGGAACCAACTATTGGGTTGATTTTGATTGGGACAACGACAAGGTGTCTTTCGCTGAGATTCTCGAAGCAGTAGGCGAGTTGCCTATTCCTCCATATCTCAACCGCAAGACAGAGGAGAGTGACAAGACCACCTATCAGACGGTTTATTCTAAAATCAAGGGAAGTGTGGCTGCTCCAACTGCCGGACTTCACTTTACCGATGCGGTTCTCAAGGATCTTGATGCGCATGGAATCGACCGCGAAGAAGTAACCCTGCATGTAGGAGCCGGCACATTCAAACCGGTGAAGAGTCTTGAAATCGAAGGCCATCAGATGCATACGGAATACATTGTTGTTCATCGCCGCAGTCTGGAAAAACTCATCAAGCACGAGTGCCGGGTCATTGCCGTAGGAACCACCAGCGTCCGTACCATCGAGAGTCTCTATTACATGGGTGTTCATCTGCTGAAGCATCCTGAGGCAAATGAAGAAGATCTGCACGTAAAACAGTGGGATCCTTACGAGCTTTCTGAAGATGGCAATCTGGTAGATGGAATCACTCCGATGCAGGCTATCCAGGCAATCATCGATTATCTGGACCGCAACGGTTTGGAGGCTCTCCATTCCAGCACGCAGATTATCATTGCTCCTGGCTATCAGTATAAGATTGTGAAGATGCTGGTCACCAATTTCCATCAGCCTCAGAGTACGCTCCTGCTCCTGGTGAGTGCTTTCCTCAAGGGCGACTGGAAGAAGGTTTACGATTATGCTCTTTCGCATGATTTCCGTTTCCTGAGCTATGGAGATTCATCCCTGCTCATTCCGTAAAAGGAGTTAGGAAAACTATAAATTATTAATTGTAAATTATAAATTAAAATAGATGATTTCAGTAGAAGGACTGAAAGTAGAGTTTGGCGTTAAGCCTCTCTTTCATGATGTAAGTTTCGTCATCAACGACCGCGACCGCATTGCCCTGGTGGGTAAGAATGGTGCGGGAAAATCTACGATGCTCAAGATTCTCTGCGGTTTGCAGAAACCTACTGACGGCGTTGTGGCTATTCCTAACGAAACCACTATCGGCTATCTGCCACAGGTGATGAAACTGCAGGACGATACGACCGTGAAAGAGGAAACCCGCAAGGCTTTCGCCCATAATACCGAGATGAAGGCGCGTCTGGACAAGATGCAGCAGGAAATGGCCGACCGCACCGACTATGAGAGCGAAAGCTATGCTCAGCTCGTAGAGAAGTTTACCCAGGAACATGAACGCTACATGATGATGGGTGGCGAAAACTATGAGGCTGAGATAGAGCGCACCTTGAGCGGTCTTGGCTTTACGCGCGATGATTTCGAGCGCCCAACCAAGGAGTTTTCCGGCGGTTGGCGAATGCGTATCGAACTTGCCAAGATTCTGTTGCAGAAGCCTGATGTACTGCTCCTCGATGAGCCTACCAACCACCTTGATATTGAAAGTATCCAGTGGTTGGAGCAGTTCCTGGCGCAGAGTGCCAAGGCTGTGGTTCTGGTGAGCCACGACCGTGCTTTCATCAACAATGTAACTAACCGTACCCTCGAAATTACTTGCGGAAGGGTAGAAGACTATAAGGTGAAATACGATGAGTATGTGGTGTTGCGTGCTGAACGCCGCGAGCAGCAGCTCCGTGCTTACGAAAACCAGCAGAAGGAGATTGCCGACATCAAGGATTTCATCGAGCGGTTCCGCTACAAGCCTACCAAGGCGGTTCAGGTGCAGAGCAGAATCAAGCAGCTCGAGAAAATCGTGCCTATCGAGGTGGATGAGGTTGACAACAAGCAGATGCACCTCAAATTCCCTCCTTGTCTCAGAAGTGGCGATTATCCTATCATCTGCGATGAGGTGCGCAAAGATTACGGCGCACACACCGTCTTCGACCATGTTACCTTTACCATCAAGCGTGGCGAGAAGGTGGCTTTCGTGGGTAAGAACGGCGAGGGTAAGTCTACCCTGGTAAAATGTATCATGGGTGAGATTCCTTTCACCGGAACTCTCAAGATTGGTCATAATGTGCAGATTGGTTATTTCGCCCAAAATCAGGCGCAGCTCCTGGATGAGAATCTTACCATCTTCCAGACTATCGACAATGTGGCTACAGGCGAAATGCGTCTGAAGGTGAACGATCTCCTGGGCGCCTTCATGTTTGGCGGCGAGACTTCAGAGAAGTTTGTCAAGGTTCTGAGTGGAGGAGAACGCAGCCGACTGGCTATGATCAAGCTCCTGCTCGAACCGGTGAATCTCCTCATTCTCGATGAGCCTACCAACCACCTCGACATGCAGTCGAAGGATGTGCTGAAAGAAGCCATCAAGGCTTTCGATGGAACAGCCATCATCGTGAGCCACGACCGTGAATTCCTCGATGGTCTGGTAGATAAGGTCTATGAGTTTGGCGGCGGCAAGGTTCGTGAGCATCTTGGTGGTATTTACGATTATCTCCGTGCCCATAATGCCGAGAACATCAATCAGGCTCTTGCTAACCAGAGCATGGCTTCTGCCGGTTCGCCTTCTGCCAATACTTCCGGCTCTTCTGTTGCATCAGGTTCTACAGCCGACAGTCTTGCCTCTGCCACATCCGGCAAGCAGAGCTACGCTGAACATAAGGAACAGCAGAAGAAGATCCGTAAGGCTGAGAAAGCCGTGAAGGAATGTGAGGCGAAGATAGAGAAACTGGAAGCGAGAAAGAAGGAGATTGATGAACTCCTGATGAAACCGGAAAATGCAACCAACATGGAACTCGTGACCGAATACACTGAACTCATGAAGAGTCTCGATGAGGAGAACGAGCGCTGGATGCTCCTTTCGGAAGAACTGGAAGAAGTTTCGAAATAATAGTAACATTAATATAAAACAAAGAGAAGAAAATGAAAATGAAAATGAAATTATCTTAGGTATATTTGCATATCTCTGATATTCAATTATTTACGTGAAATAGCTTTGTTTATGCGGTTATACGAACATAAATTTCTGTTTATTTGGCACATTAAACGTGCCAAATATAATGGAATGTTCTAGTATGGTTCTAGTAAAAAAGTGAAGTATGGCAACATTTAAAGTAGTAGTATTTGACAAACGTTCTGATGGGTTTTATTCAGTTTTCATCCGTATTACTCAAAATCGGAAGAAAACTCATGTAAAGACCGACAAAGTGGTAAACGATAAGGGCGTAGTGAAGGGCACGAAAGAGGTGAAAGATTCTTTCGTGCTGGAGTCATGTATGGCTACTATCAACAAATGGGTAGAAAAGCTAAACAAGGTTGATAGTAAAGACTGGACAGTAATACAGGTAAGAGACTATCTTTTGAAATCAGATCAGGAACTGTGTTTTTCGGACTTTGCTCGGAGTTATATTAATTCATTATACGATGAGCTGCAAGAAGGTTCAATAAGGACTTATGCTAACTCATTACAAAGTTTGGAAAAGTTTGCAGGAAGTCAAAAGATTCTCTTTTCCCAGCTAACTGTTCCTTTTGTAAACTCATGGTTGGATAGTCTTTCTGGCTATCGCTCATGTAAGAGCACCTATCCGATATTTATTAAGAAAATATTCAAGGAGGCTTTGAAACGCTATAATGACTATGATTCAGATCAGATACTGATAAAAAACAACCCTTGGGAAAGAGTCAATATAGCTAAGAAGGATATAGCTAAGAAGAAAGCTATTACCATGGAAGAATGTCGGCAGTTGTTTGGCATTTTTACTGAGAATGGGAATCTGCAATTTACACTAGATGTCTGCAAAATGATATTGTGCCTAGCCGGAATCAATGTAGCAGACTTATATAAAATGCAGAAGACAGATTATTATGATGGCATCTTGCATTATGAGCGTAAGAAAACTAGGACTAAGAGAGCTGACAAAGCATACATAGAAATGAAGGTTCCTGATATGCTGTTGCCAACGATAGAGAAATATCTAGCTCCAAAAGATGATCCCTATCTTTTTACATTTCATAATAAGTATGCCAGTTCTCACTCTATGGACACGAACCTGGACTTCTTCTTGCGTAAGATATGCAAGGAACACTTGAATATGGAAGAGGGTTACTATAGCCCTTATACTTTTCGCCATACTTGGGCTACCATAGCGCAGAATGATCTGGGAGCCAGCTATGAAGAGATAGGCTTTGCTCTGAACCATATAAGTACCCACAAGATTACCATGGGCTATGTGAAACCTGATTTCTCCAGAGCATGGGAATTAAATGAGAAGGTAGTGGAGAAGATTTTTTTCACTAATGACAAGAGCAAACGCCTGGAGGAGCATCATCTGCCTGTATTTGATAAGGTAGAGGAAACATTTGAGTTGTCTGCTGATGCTTACTTCATGGGTGAAGTTGTGGCTCATGTGGATGGCAAGGGCTACAAGAACACAGATGAGATAATAGAACAGCTCATGGCCAGCATAAATGATACGGTGCCTACAAACTGCACGATACAGATTAAGGTGAAGAATATCACCAAGGACCAGACGAAGTACTTTGAACGAGTCAGGGACATAAAATAGCTATTTTGTGTTAATACAGATTAAAATTGACCCAATATAAGTTAAAATAGAGCGTTTTTGCTCGATAAACAAGTCAAGGGTAGTCTTCTCTAAAGTTGAAGAAAATTTAGAGAGGGCTACCCATTTTTTATAATTAGCCATTATTAACAATTTTGAGATTTTTGATGTTGATAGTGGTTTCTTGTTTCTCAAATTTCTCTTCCAACTGCATGAAAGATTCCTCCACAGATAAGTTTCTGGATTCATCATTATTGAACGATACAGACTGGAGCTTTGGAGCCACGTATGGAAGGAACTTAGCCACCATCGCCAGACGTCCGGCAGGCTCTTCAATTTGCATCAGATCCGTGAAAAGGGAATACTTCTTTTCATTGATACCATTGATGTAGCCGGTGAGGGCATCACGAAGGCTTTCACGCACGCTTTTAGTTACCTTATTAGGTGTGCCAGCCTTACGTCCGCCAGTCTTCTTCCTCTTTGGCTTCGGCTCATTATTATTGTCTTGTTTTACTGCCATATTCTATTGATTTTTAATGTTTACTGATAGTTTTCGGGTGCAAATATAGAAAAAAAATACGAAACTTGGTGTTCAAGTTGCGGAACTTATCACAGATAGGTAAGAAAAACGCATTACTTTTGAACAGTTTAAACATTAAAATTCGAATTTTATGGGAATTATTGGAAGTATTGCTGGTGGACTGACCTCTGCTGTAGGTGGTGCTCTAGCAGCTAAAGCAAGAAACAAGGGATATAATGATTATATCAACATGTTTCAAGATCGTATGCAACAGGTGAAGGATCATCGTGACAACTTGTATTATCAGGATCCTACTCAGTCAGCGGAGAATCAGGTAGCCGTGACCAATGCCCAGAAGGTATTGGATAATGCTACAGCAACCGCAAAGAACACCAATATTGTTAGTGGCGGTTCTGATGAAGCGGTTGCGCTGAGTAAGCAGGCTGCCCAGGAGCAGGTGGGTAAGATTATGCAAGAGGCTGCTGTGCAAGGTGCTCAGACCAAAGAAAATGTGTGGAATACTGCTGATTCGCAGATAGACCAGATGACTAACTACATCGCCACTGCCAAGAAGGAGAAGGCTCTTTCGACTGCTCAGGGTATCACGGATGCAGCTGGTGGCTTGGCTGGAGCTGCAAGTAAATTGCCAATTTAAGGAAGGAGGTAATTATGGGATTTACATTAGATGATTTAACTTCTAAACGCCCGGCTACTGCCGTTACTCCTATTACTAATTTCCCTGATGATAATGCGGTGAAGCCGGAGGTTGCAGTATCAGTTCAGACAACTGATACAGAACCGGGAAAGGGTACAGCCATAGATACGACCGGTATTACTAAGAATGGTGGCAAGGAATCTTTTGCCCAGCAGCCAACCGAGGAAGTTACCAAGGTGGAGCCTAACCAGGGTATCAAGATAGACTGGAGCAGACCTTATAGCGAGATAGAGCAGAATCCTATCTTGCAGCAGATGAAGCCTTATGACATCATGAGGGATTACCAGAAGAATGGTGATGGAAACTGGTCTGCCTTCATGCCTTGGCTTTCTTCACTTGGTGATGCCGATAAAACTGTGGCTGCAAATGCAGCTCTGCAGAAGAAGGCAGAGAATCAAGCCAAATGGGAACAATGGGGAAATCTTTTCATGCACTTGGGTAACTTCTTTGGTACGGTTCAAGGTGCTCCATCGCAAAAAATAGAATCTGCACAAGAACTTACTGATCGCCAACGCAAGATAAGAGAAGCTACTGAGGCTCTTCGTGCCAAGGGATATAACCAGATGATGGTGAATATCTACAAGGACCGTCAAGACAAGCAGGCTCAGATGCAGGCAGAGGCTGCTGCAAAGGCAAATGATGCCCTGGCTGCTTATCGTGGCTCACAGAAAGCGCAAGAGGATGCTCTTACTCCTGTTAAGGTTCAGACGGAGAAAGAGAGAGGTAATGCTGCTGCTGCACAGGCTGCACTTAGTACATCGAAGAAGAAAACTGAGGATGCTTTGAGAGGCAAAAAGGGAAAATTACTTGATGCTCAAACTAATAATGCCAATGCCGGAGCTGCTGATCATAATGCTAGCGTTAACGTGAAGGGTGCGCAAGTTAGGCATATCAATTCGCAAACAGAGGGACAGAATCAGAGGAATGCCAATCAGAAGGAGGCTGATGATTTCAACACCAGGTATGTGAACGACCCTGTTTTCAAGAAACATGTAAACCAGTGGGCCAAGAATAATGGTATGGCTATCGGTGGTAATGATGGCAGAGGTGGCACTTGGGCGAATGAAAAGAATCGCCAGCAGGCTTCTAGATGGGCAAAGGCTAAGATGAAGTTAGACCGGACTCCTCCTTCTCGTAGAGGTAGGGGTGGTAGCAAGGTCCCTCCTTCACGTAGAGGAGGTAGTAAGGTTCCACCATCAAGGAGAAGAAAGTAACTGATTATTAATCAAAAAAATAAGATAAGGTATGTTTGACGAGCAAGACAGACAATATTTTTATAATGAGTTCAAGAACAATGGCTATGAAGTAGGTAGCTATGATGACTTCAAAAAGGACTTGAACAACGAGGAAGATCGTAACTGGTACTACAATGAGGCCAAGAACATGGGGTATGATGTGGGAACACAGGCAGACTTTGACAAGATGGTGCTGGAGCCAGCTCCATCTACTTCTGGTGGTGGTAAGCAGGTAGATGCTTCTGCTACGACTCAGAGTGTAGAGCAGAAGGCTTCTACTGAAACTAAGCCGCAGGTGGCTCAACCAGCAAAGAAGCAGGAAACAACAGACAAGGTTCCTGGTCTTATAGCAAAAGTTTTGGATATGATTCCTACTGGTGTTCAGACGAGCAACGGAACATATCAGCCATCACCAGAGATTCCTCAGCCGGTTGTAAAAGGTGAGGAAATGCCAGTGAAGGAAGAAACTTCTTCTTCATCATCAGCTAATGCGGCTTCTCCTGAATCTAAAGAGGCGGCTCCTGTTACGACTCCAACCGGTGTGGTGAATAATGAGGGGTTGATGGATACCAAACTTGCCAACTATATTGAGGACTGGAAGCAGAGACCGGATAAGCAGAGTACTTACTTTGAGAATTTGGTTGCCGACTTGTTGGCTGATGGTACTGCCAATAGCAATGAGGAGGCTGTGAATATGGTGATGCCTGCTTTGCACAGATATGCCAACCGTTCTGCCATGGACGTTACCAACCAGGTAGTATCTTCTTTGCCTGATGATACTGTGCAGGATGCAGAGAAGAGTATTGAAGCGCAATGGTATAGCCATGGCGTGCAGGATAAGTTGAAGCAGGAGGCATATAACATGGGTATCAGCTATGATGACTATGTGGGACTGTTCTTGAAGCCAGCTATGGTACAGAGTTTGGTTAACAAGTATGGTCCGAAATATCGTGACATCGCTGAGGGTATTGCTACACGCCTCTATTCGCATGATGAGAATGTACAGGACAGACTGATGAATCAAGACATCAATGATGCTCTTTCTAGTGTTATCAGTAAGTATGTGAATCCATCTGTAGTGGATGAGTACAACAAGGCTCAGGAGGCAGGCAGTAAGGCATTTACGGAGGGAATGGAAGGAAGCCAGTTTATTCCGGCTAATCTTCGTCTGGGTACAGCACTTGGTGCTCAGTATGAGGCAAATGAGGCTAAGGATCCTGCAAAGGTACTTTCTAGTTTGCAGAAGAAGTTTGGCAGGCTCTACCGGAATCCGGAGTTCCTGAATGATATGAGCAATGCGGCATTTAAGGTGATGCAGCGATATGGCTTGAATGGCACTCAGAGTAGTGATCCTAAGCAGTTCAAGCCGATGATCAATTCTGTTCTTAAAAATGAACTCGACCAGCTAGAGATTAAGGGTATGATGCCTAAGGGTAGTGCTGAGTACATCATGAAGACTGGTTTGGGTAACACTATTGTGGGTAAGATTACTCGCAAGGCTGTTCAGACGGACTACCAGAACTGGCTGGAGGATATTGCCAATCAGCAGTATCAGCCTGGCTTCTGGGAGAACGTGGCTAGTGGTGCTCTGACCTTTGCAGGTGATGCCTGGAGTTATTGGCTGCCGGGAGCCGCAGGTGGCAAGTTGACTAAGAGCATGGTAGCCAAGGCAGAGGGTAAACTGGCTGGTGACCTCATGGCTAAGGGTATGGAGCGCAAGATGGCTGAGCGAGCTGCCAAGGTGCTTATCGGTAAGAGTAAGACCGCGGCTTTGAAGAGTGGAGCCGCGCATGGTGCTGTTACCTTTGGCGGTCAGTCTGCAATCTCGAAGCCTATTGATGAGATTTATCGTACCGGTCAGTTTGATGAGAATGGCAAGATTTACAATCCTTCTGTGGGTAAGGTTATCGCTAATACTTTGGGCGAGGTGGCTAAGCAGAGTGCTGTTGGTGCTATCATGCAGGGTGGAACCATCGCAAACATGGTAGGCAAGGGTAGAGGCTTGGCTACCAATATTCTGGCTGATATTGGTGGTAAGGTTGTGGATTCCGGTATTATGACCGGTCAGCAGTTGTTTGAGCGTATGGCGCACGACCCGAATTTCAAGCCTACTGGCAAGGATGCTGCTGAAACTTTCTTGGAGAGTGGTGCTAATCTTTTGTCTATTGGTTTCCCTGGTTTTGTGGGCAAGTATGCCCGATTCAAGGACGCAAGGGAGTTTAACAAGAAGTTTGACTTCACTGATCAGGATATTGCCGAGTTGAAACGATTCGGCTATGATGGTCTTCGTGATGCTTTTGAGAAGATGGGCATCGGGGAGTATGCTGTGGTTGGTGAGAATGCTCAGCGACTTGATGGGCAGTTAACCCAGAAGTATATGGACCTGATGAACGACAAGAGTATTCCGGAGGTGTTGAAGGCTAAGATGATGGCTGTTGTGGAAGGCAAGCGACCTTCTTCTTTCTCGCCTGTTGTAGATTCCATCATCGTGCAGCCGATGGATAATGATGGCAAGGTTTATCTCGAAACCTTAAACAAGAATGGCGGTATTGTTGAGAGAAAGGAGTTTGCTTCTCTTGATGAGGCTCAGAAGGCAGATAAGAAACTGGAGTATGAGAAGACTCTTGGTTTGGCTTCTGTGTTGGAAGGTGAGTTCCACAATGAGTTTACGCAGGAGCATCTTGATGGCTTATACAACAAGGCAGCGCAGAAATATAATATGGGTGAGAAATTGACGGATGAGGATAAGGCAGCGGTTTACCTTCATCAGAATGCTGGTGCCATCAAGGAGATCATGGATAAGCAGCAGAAGGGTATTATTCTTACAGAGGATGAACAGAAGCAGGTTAATGCTTACCGCCATTATTATGACAGTGCTTTGGAGAACAGTTCTGTGATGAGGGAGTTTGTCAACACGTTTGAGGATTCCCATGGCGTGGCGCGCGGTACACTTCGTAAGGCTTTGGAGTCGAAAGATAAGAAATATGCACCTTTGGTTGAGTCTTATCTTAAGGAGCTTTACAATTCTATCGAACTGAAACGTGAAATGAAGCAGATAGAGGATGATAAAAAACGTATAGAGCAGGGCGATGTTGATGGCGCAAAATCAGCTACTCCTGTTGAGGGACCTGCTTCTGTAGAGGGTTCTGCTGGTGGTCAGGAGCCTCCTGTTTCAGAGGAACCTGCTCCATATCAAGACCGTACCAACTCCGTACCAACTCCGAGTGATGCAGAAGTTGCTGCAAACCCTGCAAACTCTGCTGCTGAGGGTGCAGGAAATGAGCCTAAGGTTGCAAGCTCTGATGCTTTTGTTATGGGACAGAATGCCTATAAGAATGGGGATTCTGAGGCTTTGCAGGCTATTGACTATAATAGCGATTTGGCTACAGGACGTTTGAAGCGTGCGTTTGCTGACAATGAAAAGATGCCTGATATTGTAGCCAATGCCTATAGCGAAGGTAAAGATATGGATCTGTTTGTTGCTCAGCGTGCCGGTAGTCTGACACCGGCACAGAAAGATGCTATCAATAAGTATGTAGAGGCAATGGATGCCAAGAATGGTGCTATTGATGCTCTGCAGCATGCTGATGATGGTTATGGTGATGCCCTAAAGGAGCAGCTCTGGCCATACCAGACGGAAGACGGAAACATCGTGCCATCTACTCTGGATAGCGGAAAACAGGTATTCCTGAAGAAGGCCAACGCATATGGTGGAGCCTTTGTTGTCGTTCCTGATGAGCAGGGACAGCCTACAATTAAGCAGGTATCTAATGCCGAGATTAAAGAGGTGGGCACTCCTGTTTCTCTTAATGAATACATCGAAAATGCGGTGGCTCAGCAGAAGGATGCAAGAGCGCAGCAGTTTATCAGCCAGTTTGATGGTAGTGGCTTGAAGCCGAATGACCAGGTTACAGTTGCCATGGAGGAGGGTGATGCTAATATCAACATGACCTTTGCCGGATATAGCAAGGACGGAAAGATTGTACTTACTGATGGTAAGGATTATCTTCCTTTGTCCAAAGAAGAGTTTGCAGCATGGCGCAAGAATGCGCTCGACAATACCATTAATCAACATTTGGATGCCGAGGACGTTGAACGTGAACAGGCTCAAATTAAAAAGGCTGAGGCAGATAAGCAAGAGCGTTACAAGAAGGGTATCTTTGGTTATGCAGCAGGAAAGCCTGACTATTCTGATACTCAGACCGACCCTAAGGTGGCTGCAGAATATCTTAAGGAAACAGCCGGAGAAGACCGTAAGGCACTTTTCGCCAATATAGTTGCCGAGAAACAAGCCCTTCAGAAACGGATCAGCCAGTTGCGAGAGCATATCGCTAATAATGAGGAGTGGCTATCTCTCAATGCCGACCTTGACCCAGAAAATGCAGAAACAAGATCTTTGGCCAATAAGCAGATGCAAGGTCAGATAGTTGATCTTCAGGCTCGTTTTGACCAATGGAATAAAATCCGTTCAGCTGTGATGACTCCTGAGGAGGCTGAGGCTATCAAGGCAGATCGTACAAAGAAGATTGTTGAGGCTGGAGTAAATGATGGTGACGTTGCTCCTGTAGAGGGACGTGAGATTGCCGTTCTTAGTGATGAGGAATTAAAGAAGCAATATCCTACTATGGATGAGGCTAGCAGCTATATTACCTCGGAGCGTAAGAAAATCTACCGCATCCAGTCTGATGAGGTACAGCGAGAGATTGATGGTGTTGATGAGGTGCTTGATCGCTATGTGAATGGAGAGATAGATCTGGAGCCAGAACAACTCAAAGAGTTGAACACAACAAAGGCCCAGTTGCAGGCACGCCAGCAGAACTTGACCGAATCAGCTAAAGATTTGAAGGCACAGGCCGATAAACTCAAAACTCTTTATCGTAAGGAGAATATGGAAGCCAGAGCCAAGGCAATGGAGAATATGACACCTGCAGAGCAGCGTGCCGTCAAGGTAGAGAATGCCATCAAGACAGGTAATCTCAGCCTTCTCAATGCCATCTACGAAGAGGTGAGAGGTGCTACTGACTTTACCGACACAGAGCCAAACACTATTGAAGAGTATGTAGCTAGCAATATTGGCCGTTTCTCTTTGAACTATGAGGGTAAAGACAAGGCTGGTGTTCTTTCTAACGGAATCAAGCAAGAAACTGGTTTGGGACGAAAAGACTTCGATAAATTGCAGATACTCGCCAAAGAAGGTGAAGGAAAGACGGTTCCAGAGTTTGTACACAGTCTCTATGATAACATGCCCGAGCAACTAAAGCAAATGGGATATTCCGATCAGGACATAAGAGACGCATTCCTTAATCTTATTAGTAGTGTTGAAAATTACTCAGACCTCAAAAACTACACCTTAAATAATAAGGTGGCTGAGGCAGAGCAGCAGTTGCGAACCTTAGAGCATCAGGAGGAAGAAATGATGGAGAAAGCGACCTCTTATGAGATCAATGATGAAACTGCTCCATTTGCGGACAGACTGGAAACTGCAATCTCTGAGACTGAAACCAATCCTACAGAGGCGCAGAAGAAGGCTGGTAACTATAAGAAGGGGCATTTATCGTTTGGTGGCTATGACTTCACGGTTGAGACTCCAAAGGGCGTGACTCGTAGCGGTAAGGACGAGCAGGGCAAGCCTTGGAGCGTGACCATGCACGATACTTATGGCTATATTCTTGGTAAAATTGGCGTGGATGGTGATCATATTGATATGTTCATCAATGATGCCGCAGACCTTGATACTTTTGATGGTAACGTTTATGTAGTTGACCAGGTGAACCCAGAGACTGGAGAGTTTGATGAGCATAAGGTGATGTATGGCTATCCTGATGAGGCAGCTGCTACTAAGGCTTATCTCAGTAACTACTCTAAGGGCTGGAAGGGACTTGGTAAGGTGACTTCTGTGCCTAAGGCTACCTTTGACAAGTGGCTGGAGTCTTCTGACCGAAAGACTAAGCCTTTCCGTGATTATGCCATGATTCAGCATGAGGAGGCGAAGAAGGCTAAGCAAGCAAATGAAGCTCTTCCTTTTGATGCACCGATGAGTATGGATGATCTTCCTTTTCACCGCGATGTGAAGGAGGTGAATCCGGAGAATCTGACAGAGGCGCAGAAGGTGGCTTATGATGCTGTATCTACTATGCTTAAGAAGGCTGGCATCCCTGTGAAGGTTGTTAGCAATGAGGATATGGAGAAAGTGGCTGAGGCGCAGGATAACCTGGCAGTAGAAATGCTTTTGAATGATCCTCGTTTGCGCTTTTATATCAAGACTCCTGAGCAGAAGGAGGCGGCCAAGGCTGCTTATGACTGGGCTGCTAAAAACAGACCGGACAAATTTAAGCAGTATGCCATCGTCAATATGGATAATCCGAACCAACCTCCTCAGTACTTTGAGAAGAAGGCCTTAGCTGAGAAGTGGCGCAAGTACTATACCAATGCCTGGAAGATAGGAAACTACAAGGCTTTTAATCTGAATAAGCCATTTGAGGAACAGATCAAGGACGTAAAGGGTGATGTTCCTAGTGAGTTTGATCCTTATAAGGCAGAATCTCTGCTCAATAAGAGAATCGAGTTAGAGAAGCAGATTAAAGAAACCGAGGATTCATATAATGCCAAGAAGAAAGAGCGCGCAGAGTATCAAAATCAGTTAATGCAGGACTATATGGATCAGCATAACTTATCTTCTGAGAACGATATTCCAGATGATGTTTGGACTGACTACAGGGATAAATCCTTTGAAAAGTATCAAGATACACTTGATGACTTGTTCCATAAGTATGTTGAGTTAGATAATCAGTTGAAGGCTGTAGCTGAACCTGGAGTGAGATTCTTGCGTACTTACCATGGTACTGGTGCTAGCTTTGACAAGTTCGATTTGTCTCATGCCTTGCAAGGTGAAGGTAGTGAGACCTTTGGCCATGGTGTGTATGTTACAAACTCTAGAAAGATTGGAGAAGACTACGCAAGTCGTGCAAAGAATAGAAAAGCGAATAATGCTATTTTTTATCCGAATATGGGTTCTCCTATTGCTGATAACTGGTATGCGTACTTTGTAAAGACAGCAAATAGTGAGTCTCTTGAAGATGCTAAGGGGTTCGTTTTGAAAGAACTTGATGTAGACATTAAAAGTGATGAAGACAGACTGAACCAAAGTAGTATTTCCGAAGCTGGACGTGCTCATATAGCTGCAAATTTAAAGGAAGAAAAGCGTATTCGTGAAATCATTGCCAACACAAAGAAGGAAGATTTGCCTAATATTTCCAGTGCCAACCTCTATGACGTGGATATTCCTGATGATAATGGTGAAAACTACCTTGGATGGAATGATTCTCAAAACTTCCCATTGGAAAAATGGTACAGACTATGGGAAATAACCCATCATGGCTTCAATGAAAACGAGTATTTCAAAGATGGTGGAGCGAATTATGATAAAGATAGGATTGAGCGTATCATCCAAATGAAGCTTGATTCTCCTGAGAATGGCATGCAGAAACTTCCTACATTGAAAGGTGAAGAACTTTATCATGCTTTGGAAGACTTCTTTGACCGTGAAAGACCTTCGTATGGTGCAGAATTAGCATCAAGGGCTTTGGGCGAAATAGGCTTTGTCGGCATCAAGTACCCTGCTGGCATGATTCATGGTGGTGCCAAGGAAGGTGATTACAACTATGTTATCTTTGACGAGAACAATGCCAATATCGTGGGTAATACTAAGTTTGCGCAGGGTAAAGGTGTGGTTTATGGCTACACTGATGGCAAGCAGATTGTGCTGAACCAGCAGCATCTGAATCCTAATACTCCTATCCATGAGTATCAACATCTTTGGCGTACTGCTGCCAAAAACATGAATCCGGAACTTATAGAGCATGGTGATAAACTCATCATGCAGACCCAGCTATTTGCCGATTTGAAGAAGGATCCTAACTATAATCATCTGACAGATGAGCAGATTTGCGATGAGGCTTTTGCTCGTTTGACCGGTGAGGACGGAGCTGCCATTCTGGAACAGATGGCTAAGGATGCTATCAAGGAGAATCCGCTTGATACAGCCAAGGAACTGAGCGTTATCAATAAGTTGAAGGAGTGGCTGAAGAAGTTCTGGTATTGGACTCTTGATACATTTACGAAGTGGAAGCCTGAGGACATTAAGAAAATGACCTTGGAGGATATTCGTAATCTTGTACTGAGAGACCTGGCGAATGGGGTGGACCCACGTACTAAATTTCATGAGGCAGAGAATGCTGATGACATTAAGTTTATGGGGTCTACTACCAAGAAACGTATGAAGGACATTTCTACACAACTAGAAGGTAGAGAACTTGATGAAGCTCAACAGGCAGTTGCTGATGTTTATTCTGGGAAAAAGGATAATGTATCATTAACCGTGGAGCGTGAAGATGGAAGCAATAAAATCATCATGCGCCAAGGAAATGATAATCATGCAGGAACAAAGCATAGCGTATTCCGTCATTATGGCGTAAAAGCTAATTCTTTAAATGTTGATGACTTGTTGCTTATTCCTACAGTATTAAAAGAAGGTGAACGCAAAGTAAGCGATAATGGAAGAGTTGCCTATGTTTATGTAAATCCAACTTCACAAGTAAAATACACTGTAGTAACAGAGCCAAAGAATAACAAGGAATTTTTTAATGATTTCTATTCAAATAAAAAAGCAAATCCATCAGAGACGTCTAGGGTAGTTGAAAACTCCACAAACACTCCCGAAGGAGCACATAACAATGATGGAAATGCTTTTATGCGTGCAAAGGTAGATAATAATTCTGAAACCGCCAAGGAAAATGGCGAAAATTTATCTGTGGAGGATAAAATAAAGGCTGTATCTCAGCAATTTGGGGTTGAGGAGGCAGATGTGGCGATGTACGCCAATGCTATTAAGAAGGGTTCTACTGCTGAGGCTGCACGTGCCAGAGTCAATATCAAACGCCATCTTTTGCAGGTAAATGAAGATAAGATTTCCTCTTTCAAGGAACTTCTTAAGTACACCGTGCCTGTAAATGAAGCCTTGAAGGAGAACTTTGGTGACGTTGATGCCATGATAGAGGAGCGCAAGCAGCAGATGGAGGCGCAGCGTAACGCCATGGAAGCTGCTAGAAAGAGAGCAGAGGAAGAGGAAGCCAAGCGTCAAAAGCACTTGGAGGAACTTTCTTTGATTCCTGATGATCAACTTGACAAGCAGTATATGGATGCTCTTGCCAAGGGTGATGATGCTACAGCCAGGGAAATGCTTGATGAGGCTGCCAGACGCAAGGGCTATGATGATACCGAAAGCGCATATCAGGGTGTAGGTGCCTGGGCTGCTCCGGGAAACCCTGGATATGAAAGCGACAAGGCGAGACGTGAAGATTGGGAATCCAGTGGCTCGGATGTGAACCTGGAGGATATGGCTATGGGTTATACTCCTCAGCCGGATGATTATTTCTCTCACCCTGAGCGTTATTCGCAGAACACTCCTCATGGATTGGAATCTGTGAAAGCTATCAATACGGCTATTGATGCCATTAAGAATGGCGAGAAGGATGTTAAGGTAAAGGTTTATCGTGCTGTTCCTACTTCCGTGAAGGAAGGTAAGTTACGTAATGGTGACTGGGTTACTCCTTCTAAGAAATATGCCGAAATGCACGGAACAAACCGTCTGGAAGGCAAATACCGTATCATCGAGGATGAAGTTCCGGCTACTCAACTGTGGTGGGATGGTAATGACGCAAACGAGTTTGGCTTTGATGATGGCAAGGAGTATAAATACAAGAATACCAAGAATAATAGAAAGTTGAACGACCTTGTTACCTATGATGATAATGGTGACGTTATTCCTCCTTCTAAGCGTTTCAATTCTCGCAAGCAGGATGTTCGCTTCCATCGTGTGACTGAGCCTGAGGAACTGGATAGGCTGAATAAGGAGAAGACTTTCCGTATGTATAGCGGAATGCAGGAGGTGGATGGCAAGCTCTATTCGCCTATGGCAGCTATCATTGATGGAAAGCGTACCGATGCCACCGAGATTGGTGCTTGGATGGGTGCAGACGAGCGACCGGATCTTGTGAAGAACGGAAAATTCCAACTTGTGAAGACCGATAAGAACCCTGGGGCAGGAGAAGGACCAGTGCCAGCTGCTTACAATCCTTACATGCACACTTCAACTTCGGTGATGAACGACCAATTCTCTGGTGCTTACGCTAGAGGTAACATAAAGGTTGTAGAATGGGAGATTCCTGAGAGCGAGAAGACGAGCGGTTATCATGCCGAGGGCGCAAAGGATTCTGTAGGCTTGGTGCCTTGGACTTCTGGAACAGTGAACAGTCTTCTGCCAAAGGACAGACAGAGAAGCGTGATGCTCTCTCGATGGAGAAAGGCAGTGAGAATCGTGCCTGACGAGGAGGTGGCTGAGAAAATTGCTGCCCAACTGAGCGGTACAGGCTTGGCTATTCCTTGGAATGTAGTTACCCCTAACCAGTTGAGAGAGCTTGCCAAACTTGGTGTGCCTATCACGACTGTGGAGCAAGGCAGACAGAACCCAGAGGTTAAGGAGAAGTTCCTGGAGCAAATGAACGAGTTGAAGAAGGAGTTTTCGCAGGCTCAGTTCGTTGACGTGAAAATGACCAAGGACGCCTTCAAGGAATGGGGCGGTAAGGGTATCGTGAAATCTCCTATCATGGAGCAGAAGTTGAAGAAGCACCCTGATTCGCTGATGAAGGCTGGAACCTACTTTAGCGGTGGTGGTCTGGTAGAGGAAGGCTTGAAGGGAATTATCGACCCAGTTGTGGCCGTGGAATATGACCGGAAGATAAGCGGTGTATATCGCAATAACTTCGGACAACATATTGTTACGGCTGACGTAAGAGACGTGGATCCGAAGGAACTGGTGAAGCATATTGATGGTGAAGTAGAGTATTTCCATGCTTCGCCTGTATGCAAGAACTATTCGCAGGCCAAAAGTAATAGTGGAGAGGTGGAGCTTGACAAGGAGACTGCCAAGAGTACTGCCGACTTCATTGATGCCGTGAAACCGCGAGTGGTGACTATCGAGAACGTGAAGGGCTACAAGGACTCTGAGGCGATGAAGATTATCACCAAGACACTTGATAAGAATGGCTATACATGGGATTCTGATGTGTATAATGCCGCAGACTATGGTGGCTATACCAGCAGGGAACGACTGATTATTAGAGCCGTGAAGGACGGAGAACTGCCGGAGAAGCCTAAGAAGCAACCACGCAAGGGTGGATGGCTAGAGGCTGTGGAGGATATTCTTCCTACCCTGACGGTGAAGGAAAGCGGTGTGGCTCCATGGATGGATGCCAGACTGAAGGCTGACGGAATCGACTGGCAGAAGGTGGAGAAGCCTCTTTATGTAATGGGTAGTGCTTATGCCGATGGCAAGATTCCTCATGCCTATGGGGATGAGATTCTGCCAACGTTGAGAACCAAAAGCGGAGACGTTATCATCATGCCGGGTGGAAAGGTATTGCGTGCTGATGGCAGGGTATTGGCTAGGATTACCGGACTGGGCGATGACTATCTCTTGCCTAAGACAGAATCTTTGGCGCATACCATCATTGGCAATGGTATTCCGGTGCAGTTGACCAAGGGTGTGATTGCTCCTCTGCTGAATAAGGATGACTTGTCGGGCAGAAATGTATTGGCACGACTTGGCAGCTCTATCTTCAAGAACAACTGGGATGCAGACAAGCAGAAACAAGTGAGCGACCGGGTAGTGAACACTGCCAACAAACTGGGTGGTGCTGAGGCTACAGTTTACACTTCTGTGGATGAGGTTCCAGATGCTTATCTGAGTGATGTGAAGAATGGGGCTACCGGATGGTATGACCCTACTACGCATACTGTTCATGTTTATCTGCCTAACTGTGCTGATGCCAACGAGGCTGAGAGAACGGTGCTGCATGAAAAGATAGGCCATGAGGGTATGGAAGTACTTCTTGGTGGCGAAGATGGTGTGAGAAAGTTCGCCAACTTCGTTTATCGTTCCGTAGGTAAGGATGTTCGAGGCAAGATTATTGACTTTGCCAACAAGTATGATCCGGACTGGAAGAACCCTGACCGCATGAATGTGGGAACGCAGGAGTATATCGCTCATTTGGCTGAGGAGGGTCCTAAGACTGCTGAGGACTTTTCTCTTTGGACCAAGATTAAGCATTATCTTATCAAGTTACTGAAGAAGCTGGGTGTTCGTGTGCCGGGACTTCTCAATGACAAGGATTTGAGATACTACCTGATGAAGGCTGGCAAGGCTCTTCACGTTTGGGACGAAATGCCTCAGGAGAAGCAGGAAGCCATGATGAAGCAGGCTAGCAATGCTGAGATCAAGGATGCGCTATCTGATGGTGCAGGTAAGGGTAAACCACGCCAGAAGAAGGGCGAAAGCACTATTCAGTACATGAAACGTGTACAGGAGTGGCGAAAATGGCAGAATGCACGCGAGGATAAAGAGAACCCCGAGCCTCCAATGTTCTACGACATTGATAAGGATGAAGCAGGCAAAAAGGAATGGGCACAGCTCAATAAAGACTGGCGTGAACGCCACCACCTTGTTGGCGAGGAACCTACTGGTATGCCTATCCGAATGGAAAATGAAGAGGATGATGCCTACATGAATCGTATTCATGAATATGAGAAATGGCAGGCAGCCATGAAGGACCAGGAAGACCCTTTGCCAGATATGTTTGCCTTCGAGAAGAAGAAGCAGGAGGAGGTGAAACGCAAGTATGAGGACTGGCTAGCCAAACATGATCTGTTGGAGCAGCAGCAAGCAGATCTGGACTTGTATGAGGGTAAAATTTACCCAGCAGAGACCAATCCGAAGGCTGAGGCACTGGAGCAGCAGGTAATGCAGGATTTGGCAGAAGTGACCAGTACGGACGTGAGCAAGGAGGGTGCTGCGATGACCGTGAAGCATGCCGTTATCCATCGTAGAAAGAATATGGAGGAGGCTAGTGCTGATGATGCTATCTATATCAATGATGTGAAGAATAGAATCGAGAAGATGGCTGATAGCGGTGTTTTCGACAAGTTGCTATCTGATTACAAGGGAAAGAAAAACCGGGCAGAAAAACTGGCTGAGACTATACCTTATATAATAGAGGCTCCTAGACGTTTGCGTGACATGGCGCACAATCTGAATGCCACTGGTGTCTTTGATAAGGGGCATATCCATATCCAGCCAGCTGATGTTGAGGCTATCCAGCCATACGTGACAGACTTGATTACCGAGACAGCAAAGAAGCATACAGAGATTAAAAAAGGCAAGGAGATAGAGGTATACGATGATCCTAAGGCTGTGAGCGAGGTGGCAAGCAAAATGGCTCAGGCAATTAATGCCAATCACCAGGGCGAGGAAGGTTTTGTACCATGTGATGGAACAGACATCCTCAGTAAACATGTTTTGAAACTTGTAAAAGAGAGGGTAGTGCCTGGACGTATCAATTATAAGGAACTTTCTCCTGAAATGCAGGCTGCCATTGATTCCATCCGAGACTGGTATAACTATACCTACGACTGGTTGATGGATAATCATACTTTGAAAGCTGGCACTGGTTATAATGTTGACTACGTAAATCATATTTGGGATAAAGAGAAATCTGATCCTGAGGCGTATGCTACCTTTGTGGAGAATAGGCAGCGTACCAAGAGTCCGAATGAGAAGCCGAGAACCATCAGCACATTAATGGAAGGTGTTTATGCCGGACTTGTGCCAAAGACTACTGACATCACGAAGATGATGGCATATTACAGCAGAAGTAATATTGAGGCATGGGCAAACAAGACCATGTTGCAGGAGTTGACCGGACTGAACGTAATTGAGAGGAATGAAAAAGGAGAGGTGATTTCAACTGATCCACTACTTTCTTCTTCTGCTCCATTCAATTTGGAGCAATATAAGTACTTTGAGATTCCGGGTGTGGGACCTGTATGGGTATATAATGTATCTCCAAAGCAAGTGAAGGTGAAGAACCCTATCACTGACAACGAAAAGGTGATCTATAGTGAGGCTAGTGCCGGTGACAGATTTGGAGTTGTGTTTGATACCTATCAGTCTTCGCCTTTCTGGAAGGCTTTTGATACGCTTGCTTCTAGTGCCAAGAAACTGGAGCTTGGCTTTAGCGGTTTCCATGCCGGAGCCTTGACTGAGGTTTATATGGTGCAGAATATGGTGGAGTTTGGTCCAAAGAAGGCTATGGCCAACTTTATGAAGTATATCTTTGTAGATACAGCCAAGAACCATGAACTTCCTTGCTTCGCCAATCCTGAGGATTTCCAAGAGGCTGCTAGCCATTTGGTGAAGTTCGGAGCGACCAACGACTATGCTGCAGCGGATGTGCAGAACATGTTCGACAATATGCGCGATGCGATGATGAAGGTGCAGGAGAAGTTGAAGGACGGAAATAAAATTTCCGGAACGGTGGCTAAGGCTTCTATGCCATTGACGGTGGTGACGCAGATGCTTTCACTTATCAACAAGGGTATGGACAGAGCCTTGTGGGATTTCCTGCATGACGGACTGAAACTTGCTACCTACCGGATGAGGGCAGACAAGACCAAGGAGCGTGCCAAGAAGAAGGGATGGAGTGCCGAGGAACTGAGCCGGGCTTTGGACGAGGACGGACAGTTTGTGAACGATATGTTTGGCGGTCAGCACTGGGATGTGTTGGGAGCGAGCCATCGAACTTTGCGTTATGCCGGACGAGTTCTTCTTTCGCCAGACTGGAATGCTTCTACTACTCGACACTTCCTGGCATTAACCGGATTTGGTTCTATCTGGAATGAGGCAACCTTTGAGAACTTCAAACAGTATTACAAGAGACTCAAACATAAGGAACTTACACCGGAGGATGAAGGCAGAAGAAGCAGACAGATTTCGGCTTTGCTCTGTTATGGTATCGGATTCATGGTATTCTATGAGGGCATTGCCAATGGTATCAATGCTGCCTTCCGTGCCTTGGACGAGGAAAAGGAACGCAAGAAGGCTGAGGAGATCAGGAAGACCAACCCTAGCTATAAGAGCATGTATGAACTGGCTTATGGTGATGAGGGTATGAAATGGTATGACTATCTTATGCGTGGAAATAGCCTTGGCCAGCAGAGCAAGATCTTCTTAGGCAGATATGAAGATGGTACGGAAATGTATGTAAGACATGGTAAGCAGTTCCGTGAGGTTCCGGAATACCTGTTTAATCATAAGGGAGAACTGGAGTTCCCTGGTCCAATGGTTCAGAGAATGATAGGTAAGGCTAACCCTATGGTGAGAATGACGCTTGATGATATTAATTATCTGAGTGATTTCCAAGCCAGCCATGCTGATCAGGAGATTCAGCGCAAATATGGCAAGACCATCGGACTGCTTTATAAGGATGCTTTGTACTGGGCACCTTTCCTGATTCCGAGCCAGGAGAACAAAGAGTTCAAGGCCGTTGATTTCTTCTTCCCTTCTTCTAAGGGTTTCTCTCCATGGAAGGCTCAGAGTTACTTCAAGGACTTTATTCTTAGCGGTGACATGGAGGGCGTGGTGATGACCTATCAGAGCTGCCAGCGAAATAGTATTGATCCTGAGGCCCAGATTAAGGCTGCCATCGGTTCAGTGAAGGCACTGGAGAGTGCAGAAATGAGCGATGGAGTGACTTCCTTACAGGAGGCTAGTAAACGCTTTGATGCTGCCAAGAGTATCACGGAAAAAAAGAAGATGCGCCAGAAGATGAAGAAATTCCTCTCGCAGAGTGACTACAAGGCTTTCACACAGAAGGAGGCTCTGGACATGGTGCAGGGTTATCTGAATGGTGATGAAGACTTGAAGGAAATGGAGAAGGCTGAAAGCAAGTACCTGATGAAGGCTAAGGCAGAGGACGTGAAGGAGGACTGGAGAATACAGAACGTCTGGAACGGAACAATGGAGACTTATCAGGAGTATCAGCGTTTGAAGGATGTTGATAAGGCGAAGGCAAATGCCTTTAAGAACAGCAAGACCAACAAGCGACTGTTTGCGGCTAGAAAGGCTATCTCTGCTGCAAGAAGGAAGATGAATAAGGCTAAGAAGCAAATGGATGGTACGAACGATGCTGCCAAACTGGTAGAGATTCGGAATACCAGAAAGAAGCTGCTTAATACGTTGAACGGAATGGAGTAGCCTTCGGGCTACTTCATTCTGGGAAATGTTCTATATTTCCGAAAATAGGCTTTGGCCAATTCAATTTTATGTTCGATATTTCTACAAACAGAAAAAGGGACTTGCTTCACAGCGAGTCCCTTTTTGATAGTTATAAAAAATCTAATTCCAAATAAATTTAAAATAGTTATGATTAATGAATCATTTGTGTGTTTAAAGTTGAAGATATTGGAGCGATGTTATCCGAGAGAAGTACCAGATGCATTCTCTGGTTCCTTTTTCTTTGGTGATGCCCAGCGTATGTAATCAGCCATGCTGTCATCCATGCGCTGCTGCTCACTCTTCGGATTCTCCTTCTTTTTTTCGCCCCAGAGACGTTGGGCAATATCATCCAAACACCACTGCCAATCGTCTCGAAGAGTTATGACCTTGGAACTTGGCATGATTGTGACATCTGCCTTTGGTGGGTCAACATGCTTGGTGTTGCCATCCTTATCGGTCTCCTCCTTGGTACTGAGAGAGGCGAAAGGCACGTTATTATCGTTAAGGAACTTTTCTACATCCTCTTTTTTGTTGTCACAGAGAAGAATGCAGACAGAAACCTTATTCTTCTTCAAGGTGGTAAGGGCTTCTTTAGCCTTGCCTACCATGGAGAGGTTGCCTTTATCATCTTGTGTAATGACGCAGGCTTCATGTACATTGATTGATTTACCCATGATTTAAAACGTTTTAAATTGAAATGCGGAACAAAAATAAGGAGAAAATATGAAAAAGTAATGTTAAGTTGCGCAACTTATCACTAATAAGCGAGAAAAATGCGGTATTTTTGGCGAAAAATTAAGAATTATGGTTGACAATCATGTAATAAATGACATATCGAACTATGCAGAGCCTGGACCAGACTCACTTGAAGGAGTGAGCCGGGAGCGGTTTACGCAGAGCGAAAGCAATCTTCTGTTGCTGCAATGGGCTTGCCAATACTTCTATGATGGTGCAGAACTGAGAAAGAAGTGGAAGCGAGCGCAAGACTTCGTAATGGGAAGACAGTTGGAAGAGCTGATAGAATGGAACGGAAGAAAGATTACCATCCGGCAGTATATGGAACTGAAAGGTATGCCAATACTGGAATACGATGTAATCGGAGACAAGCTTCTTTCACTCGTTGGTCTTGTGCGCCAGCAGCGCAGTACTGCTACATGTAGTGCCGTGGATCCAAACGAGGAAGACTATATCAGTTTCTTCAATGAGTATCTTCGTCAGAACGACAACTTGAATGACAGGCAAGAGTTAGATGCGAGAATGTTCTATGCCTTCTGTGTCTTCGCCTTTGTGGGCATGAAAACCTATTATGGCAGAAGGGATGGCAAGAATGGCATCTTTGACTATTCTGTAGACATCTTTAAGCTAGCTTTACCACCTTTCTTTAAGTATGACCTGAGCGATGTGGAATTTATTGCTGAGGCTCATGATTTGACTTGGCGAGAGATTATTGCTACCTTTACAAATGGAAGCAAGGAAGAGGCTAATAAACTCAATGAGATCTATCTACAGACGCAGCACCATTTCGCGCCCGAACAGACTTATCACCCGACTGGTGAAGCCCAGTATGCCGGAATAGATGATTTCACCCATTCTTCAGTAGTAGGCAAGTACCGGGTATTGGAAATCTGGACAAAAGAAACCAGACCAGCCATCTGGGTGCATGACTGGGAGAGTGGAGATTGCGGCTATGCTTCTCCTGACCAGCGAGCCTTCTATGAGGAAAAGAAGCGCAAGATAGAGGAATCCAACATCATGAAAGATGAAAATGGCCTACCTGTGCTCGATGAGAATGGTGATCCTATCTACTATGTAGACCCTTCTGAACTTAAGACCATCGAGATTAAGGATGAGGCTGAGACCTACTGGTTCAGAAGATACCTTACCCCGAATGGCTATCTACTGGATGCCAGGGAATCACCATACTATGTGCTCAGGGACGGATTCAGAACCTCTATCCATCCATACACCTTCGTTGCCTATCCATGCTTGAATGGCGAGGTAAGAAGTTTTACGATGCGAGCCGAAAACAACCAGCGCACCTTGAATCATTATATGATGATGATTAACTTTATTGTGGCCAATGGTGCCAAGGGTACGATGCTTGTGGACGAGAACGCATTGAGCGAGAAACAGAGCATCGATGAAATGCAGGTGAACTATACCAAAACAGATAGTATTATCTTATGGAACTCGAAGAACGGAGGTAAGCCACCGCAGACTTTGGTCAACAAGAGTATTCCGGCAGGTGTTGACTTCATGGTGAACTTTGCCAAGACGATGGCTAGCGAGGGAAGTGGTGTGCAGGGTGCTCTGCAAGGTCAGCACCGGAATACCAGCGGTAAGCAATATCAGTTGGAAAGAGAATCATCATCTACCACCATACAGGACTTTGTTGAGAGTTTCAATAACTTCAAGGTACGTGTGGCCAAGAAAAAACTCTACCTGATACAGGAATTTTGTACCGATGCTGACAGCGTGAAACTGACAGGTGATGAATTTGAAATTCACTTCAATTCTGAGACCATGAGGGATATGGATCTAGATGTTTCTATCGACTTGGACGCATACAGTCCACTTATCAGAGCTGCCAACAACGATATGGCTTGGCAGATGATGGTGAGCGGCAAGATGGATCCTTATACCATGCTTACGGTTGCTAATTTCCCTGGTACAGGAAGAATGAGAAAATACTTCAAGGAACAACTGGAAAAGCTAGAAGCTCTTCAGGCACAGCAAGCAGCCAATGGACAGATGCCTACAGATGGAGGGCAACAACAGGCAACAGCACCTGATACGCATCTAAAGGATTCCAGTGATGGAGCAAATGATTTGGCAGCTCTTCCTTCGGCAGCTATGTAGAAAAGAAGTTCTTAGTTAATTCATAATATTGAACGAAATGTTGTTCGGTTCTTAGATTAGATTATTTTATTTTTTTAGGTTTATTAGTTTTTAAGGTTGTTAGATTGTGAAGAGGAAGCCGTGATGGTCTCCTCTTCTTTTTGTTTAGTCAATACCATGTTTCTTCTTGTATATTCGTAACTTAAACATCAGGGTAGAAACTCGGTACATGTAATATTCTTGCCAGTTTTTTAGTTTGGTTGTGCGCACCTTGTTGTCCGCATCGCAGCCGATGGCTCCCCACTTGGAAGGAGTGTAGTAGTAGGAGGCAGCCTTGATGTCTTCTACATTTTTGAAGTAGCGTGTTGCCTTCCACTTGCCCATCTGGACTAATTTTCGATAGGCGAGCATGCACTTGCGGTTAGGATCGTAGGTCATAATCGCCCAATCTTTATGCGACTGGTCGTAGAGCATGTAGAAGCGAGGCGCACCACATTCTTTATACTTGGCAATGGTTGCCTTGACTCCTTTTTGCCACATGCGTGTAGCATGGAAGAGTTCGATACGAGTGACGATAGGCTGGTAGATGGCTATGAGCATCTTACGCAGCAGGTTTGAATAACTTTGTTTCATTTTTCTTTTTACTTTTAATTATTAACTTATATGGACAGGCGATAGAATCGCCTGGAACGGTGGCTATACAGGGGACGGATTATAATGCTGGCTAGATAGAGGCTAGCTGCCACCACCTATGCCTGACAACTCAGCTACTACTGGTGGGCGGTTGCGGAGACGTTCACGTTCTATCTCTGCTTTTGAACGGAATGGAACGATTTCCGGTGCTGGCATATCCTTCTCTACGTAGAGGGCTATGGCTCTGCCCATGACACGGTCATCATGCTTACCGGCTACGGCTCCATAGCAGTCGTTCTGCTTGTAATATAGGAAGTAGGTACATTCGTCTATTGCCGCAAGTTCTCGCTCCATATAGCCGCCATCACGGATGATGCGAGCCATGGTCTTCACTACTGCCACCTTGGTTGCTTTGTTGGTATTGAATCCCCATTTCATTTCGATATTCTTCACCTTCTTCAGTTTGGACTGTGATGCGCTATAGAGATTATCGTATAGCGGCAGAAGGATAGGGAAGAACAGCTCTGACTGGTTACCCTCAGTATTGTTCATGCGAGAGTAAGCGGTATTGTTCTCTATTACCAGATAAGCATCATTATAGAAATGGGCTATCTGGGCGCAGCGCATAGCCAACTGATCGGCATCGCAGTGGCCATGCCACTCAGCTACGATTTCCGGTACACCACCATAGATTTCATCGTAGCGGTCAAGCACCACGATGTCGGAGGGGTCGGAGGTTTTATGAGAGCCACCAATATCACAGGACACAACATAGCGATGCTTGACAATCTCGGAGTTGTCGGGTCCAGCCCAAACTTTTAGAGGTCCACCAGCACGCTCTACGAAACGGATGTTGTTCATGCAAGCAGGGTCGGCAGCATCGTAGGAATCGCCCTCGATGTCGCCCACCATAATAGGCTCGATGCCCTTGCAGTCCTCTTCCATCTCCTTCAACTTGTAAGGGTCGAAGACGGTAGTGCCAGAGAACAGGAAGGCTTCTACATCATCAGAAGGGAACTCCTGACGCATATCGTCAAGAGTCTCATACTCCTTGGACTTCTCAATATACCAATGGATGCCCTCGAAGGATGCGCCTTTACATTCGTAGAGCCACCAATAGTACTTACCATGACCTTGCTCGTCATTACGATTCTTCCACAGCCAGATGGCGAAATCGGCACGTTCATCCTCGGAAGCAAATGGCAATATATATTTTTCAATTTCGAACCATGCCACGAAGACAGGAGTAAATGCAGACAGAGGTTTTCCGTCTTTGTCTACTGAGTTTGCGGCTACCCAGGCATCGTGGAACTCGTTTTCTCGTCCGTTAGGCGTTGACTCTCTGACGATGAATGTTAAAGGATCTGGCTGAATAGATGATGATGCAGCCTTGATGACCTTAGCCGGAGTCCACTCAGTGGTGTTCGGGAAGAAGGCTTCCTCAGTGATATGAGCAAGTGCTGCATCACCGGAGCGGCATGATTCTGGGTTTCGGGCAGAACCAGTCTGTATCTTGCAATCGCGTGGAATGAGATACTTGATATTCTGTATGGCTCCTGATGTCTTGATTTTGCGAGGGTCGTTCTTGAATGGTACACCAATGTCGTAGAAGAGCCATGTAGGAATGGCATTAATTAACTTCTCGTACATATCGAATACCTGTGTGGCAGATGAAGACTGGTGGCCAACGATATTACTATTCCAGTTTGTCTTCCAGAAGATCTGCAGCCAAGCCATGTAGATGTCGGTGAGGGTAGAACCACCCCATTGGCGGCACTTCAAGAGAATGACACGGATATAGTGGTACTGACTGTGAAGGCGTAACTGTTCGAAGACCTTGGCTAGTTTGATCTGGGCATTGCGAAGAAGAAAAGGTATATCTTCACCACCATCCTTATTCTTGATTCGGGCGTAGGCGTAGGCAAAGAAATAGAAATCGTGCTTACAGCGCAGGCGGATGAGATACCGGAAGACAGCATCGCGAGCCTTCTCTTGGTCGAAGTCTGGCATGTACTTATCGCAAAAGGCCTCTATAGAACCACATTTGATGATGGCGCAGAACTTCTTTTCTTTCAGCATTTCCACCGGAAGCCAGAGTTTCTTTCCCTTCAAGAAATCCGTGATGACACATTCAAAGCGGAGACCAGGGGCATTCTCTCCTGTAATTGGACGATAAGTAGCGAGGAGACTTTGGAGTCTTCTCTTATCTTCTTCAAGAATCTCTTTGAGCTTCTTATCAGAAATCTGCTGCTGAGGTCGAACCTTTAAGGAGGATTTTGCTACTGGCATTCGTTATATATAATAATGTTAAGTGTTGAATGTTAAATGTTAAGTGTGTTGGCATGTCGGATAAATCTCTCTGCCTTGGCATAGATGAAACCTAAACAGAATAGGACTATGTGGAAGATACCAGCTATGTAAGGGAGAAGGAAACCTATAGCCATACCGAGCACCATCTGCCAGAAGTAGATGCGGTGATACCGATAATACCATTGCGCAGAGAATCCCATGAAGAAAGAAATCAATACGGAAGCACCCAATACAGGTAATGCCGGATAGTATATGAACGACACCAAGACGGAGCAGAGCCAGGCAGCCAGTAAGCGATGGAAGCGGAACTGATGATGAAACATCAATATGCACCAGCCGTTGATACCCCAGTGTATAAAGTTGGCATGACCGAACATATAGGCGAAATGGGTGTATAATGGCGATGATGGAGACACAGCCAGCGAGGCATGAAGCGGAATGATGAAAGCCATCAGGAGGATGATGAGAAGTGTAATATATAATGTACGCATAATGGAAGTGATTTATCGAGTTATGAATGATGTTTTCTTATTGCGAAAATAATTGTTTATTTTCATCTGTATATATCTAGGAGCCATGCCCAAATTGGGCGCAGGAAGATTCAGGCATACATACACAAGATTTTTGGTATTGTATTCCTTGTATTGATCCATCTGCCGGAGACGCAAGAAATCCTGATAGAAATCTTCAAAGAGTTTTTCTTTCATGGCTTGGTATTTGCCGAATTTAGGCTTTTCCCCCTTGATGCGTTTACATACATACCGATAGGCTGTGCTATCGGCGAGATAATAGCAAGAGGCAGGCATCTTGGCGATGTAATCGCATATCTTAGCCATGGTGGTAGGATATTCTACCATCCTCTTGGCCTTACGAAAGAGCAGATACATTTCTTGATCTCTTTTAAGGTAAATTTCGGATATGGAATTTAGATGTTTCATACCAGCAAAATTAATTCATCAAGATGCAGAACTTATCACAAAGTTATGCGAAATTTTCCTTAATTTAGCACACAAATATTAAAAATGAATATTTATGGCAAAAGAAACTATTGATAATCAGAATGTTAAGTCAAAGCGAGATTCTTTTCGAGAGCGTCTTGCTCAGCGTTATCCGGACTTGAATATGGACGATGATGAGGCTGTTTATGGTCAACTTTCGACCGATTACGACCAGTATGACCAGAATAAGCAAAAAATGGATGACTTCAATAAAATGCTGGAAGACAACCCTCATGCTCCAAGTCTGGTGACAGGTCTTGTAACAAAGAAAAATGCAGATGGCAGCGACTTCAATTTTATCGATTTCATTATTGATGAAATGGGGCAGGACTATATTGATGCCATCAATGGTGACGAGAAGGCTAAGGCTCGTTTGAAGGCTAGTGAAAAAGAGAAACTTGAAGCCAGCGAGAAACTTGCCAAAGAAAAGGATCTTCTTGCAGCCAACATAAAGCAGTCGGATGATGAACTTGATGCAGCCATTAAAGAAGCGAAGTTGAAGCCTGAGGCTATTACTGAGTTGATAGAGTGGCTTTACAAGCGTAGCGATGATGGCGAGGATCACGATGATGATGGTTTTGTATGGCGTGCAGCTCGTTATGATCTGAAGAAAGAAGACTTCTTGCGCCTCTTTCAAATCAAGGACTTCGACAAGGCTGTGGCTGATGCCGAGGAGCGAGGCTATAAGCGTGGAAAGAACGAGAAGATAGACCAGCAGAGGCAGCTTCACGATGGGAAACAAGGCGGTAAGAAAAACATCAACATCGATGGAGGCGGTGGTGCACCATCACTTCCTAAGGAAAAGAGCCGTACAGAACAGGTGTACAGCAAGATGATTGGAATGTAGAATAAGAAATTTATAATTAATAATTTTAAATGTATAGATTATGAAACAGTTTAAGAAATGGTTTGGTTTCATGATGGCGGTGCTTGTCATGATTCTTAGTGGTGGAAGTTCTTATGCAATGGCAGAAAATCCTCCTGCTGTTCCACCTGGTGAAGGTGGTGGTGGCCCAACTGGTCCTATAGATGGTCCTGGTGGTGGTGGTACTGGTCCTAAATGGGCAGGTGCTAGTCAGGAGCAACAGGAAAAAATGGGAAATTGGGACTACTATGTAGCACATGTTAACCCAACCGTGGTAGAAATGAAATTGGAGAGTTGCCCTATCGATCAGATTCTTCGAGCTTCGAAACGAATGACTCCTGTTGACAGCAACCGCATCGAATATTATTCCATCGGTCAGCGACCAATCAAAACCAAACTAACTGAGAAACTTGCTAAAACTACAAGTGGTGGCTCAGTGACATTTAAGGTAGAAAATCCTACTGTGTTTGGTATTGGTGATATTATCATGGTTAACGGCATGCTGGGTTATGATGATAATGGTACCGACAGAAGCAAGATGATTCCTCTGCAGTTGCGAGTTACGTCTGTTGACAACGATGGTAATCCAACCTGTTATGCACTGAATGGCAAAAAGAATTCATCACGTGGTAACAGAGACATTCCTGAGGATATTGCCATTGGAACAGTAGTAATGCGACTTGGTAGAGCCGCTGGAGAAAAGGAGGTTGAAACAGGTAGTTACTATTCTATGCCTGACAAGAGCTTCCAGTATTGCCAGCGATTCATCATGCAGGTAGAGGAATCTCTTATTGACCGTATGATGAAGACCCAGGTTCAGTGGGACTTCACCAGACAGGAGAAAATGGCGATGGACGATATGCGTCAGGGCCAGGAGTTGAGTGGTCTCTTTGGCTATCGTTCTCAGTCGAATGGTGGAAAGGATGTTGGTATGGTATACACTATGGGCGGCATCTTCTGGGAAGCTGGAAAGGATTTGCAGATAGGTCACTGGGAGCCAAAGATGCAAAGGAACGATAAAGGCGATCTTGTTCCTGTAACAACGAAGGTAAAGGTTACAAACTCTGATGGTGCAACTGAGGTTGTGAAGCAGGTATACGAGTATGTAATCAGCGAGAAAGAGTTGACTCAGTTTATTGCTGCTATGTTGAAGGGTGCAGGTAACTCTAGCCGTACCAAACTCCTCTTTGTTGACAACTTGATTTATCAGGCATTTGCTAACCTTCGCTCTAACAAGCGTATCATTACACAGACCGAAAAGGACTATCAGGGTTGGAAACTTGATTTCGAGAAGTTCGAAAGTATGGGTACTAAGATTCTGATTTATCGTCACGATGCTTTTAACTCCTGGGGTATGGATGGTAGAGCTTTCTGCCTGGATGCTCGTTATCTGGATAAGTATGTATTCGGCACATGGACCAGAAATGAGTTTAACGCTAAGGATCTCTTGATTCGTAACACCGCAGGTGTTGTGATGGAGGAGTATAGCTGCTGGGTACTGACCTTCCCTGATGCTCATGCGCGTGTTGCGAGACCAGTCTTCACCGGTGATGGTGTTACAGATGAGGAGATTCAGGAGGCAGCGTAATCATCGTATGGAAACTGATAGTTTTCTACATATATCAATCTAGGGGATAGTTGAGGCTAATGCAGTCTCACTATCCCTTCTCACCATAAACACAAATAGATATGTATAGATTTGTAGCTAAGAGCATGCTCATCTTTGTTGTGACTCTGCCGAGCGGACTGATCAAGAACATTGAGTTTGAGCGGTGTGGCAACGATGCCTATTCGTACATTACGGATAACAAGCAGGTGGCAGAATGCATCAGGAAACATCCTCTTACGAAGGCAGGCCGTATCATTGATGAGAGCCAGCCGGAAGAGGAGCAGGTTCAACAACAAAATGAAGAGCAGGTGAAGGACGAGAATGCCCTTCATTTCGAGAATATCACCAAGGCAAAAAATTATCTCCAGAAGACGTATAAGGTAGATGTAAGGAAACTGAAATCACCTTTGAGTGTGAAGGAGAAGGCTAAAGAGCTGGGTGTGGTGATTGAGTTTTAGTTTATAATTTTTAGTTAATAGGTTTCTTGCTTATGGAAGTTCTTATGAGTGACCTTGTGAAGGAAATGCGCATAGCTATGGACGAAGTGATCCATGATGAGGTGAATGACATCATTACGGATGATTCGGACACGGAAATGAAGCAAGCCATTGAAACGGCAGCACAACAGATTTTGCTGCAAGCACCGGCACAGATGATTCTCCCCAAAAGGGTGGAAGTTTCGCTGAACGAAAGAGGCAAGCAGGATTATGATGCCATCCAGACACAGTTTACAGATGGTCATGGATGCCTGACAATTCCTGAAGACTGGCTGAGACTGGTAGAGTTAAGGCTACGAAGTTGGCAAAGCACGCTGACTATGCTGATGGAACCGGGCAGCAAGGAGGCTCAGATGCAAGCCTCCCGGTGGACCAGGGGAACGCCCCAGAAGCCAAAGGGCATGATTACCACATCGCCAACTACAGGAAAGCGAGTGCTGATGTACTGGACTGCCGGAAGGTATGATGCCAACCATGCACCTGTTGGAGCTGTATATGATCATGAGGTTGAACTGTTTACGTATATCCCTTATCAAAAGTTAGAGAATGTGTATTCTACTGATGCTGGGCATGAAAAGGAAGTGGCCGACCAGAAGATCATCCTTTCCCTGACAGATGAATGCAAGAAATATCTCATTTATCGTGCTGTTTCAATCTTCCTTGTAAGCAAGAAGGAGAGTGAACTGGCAGAAAAGTATAACCAATTATCTCAAATATAATATTTTATGGCTAACGATATAGATAAAACAAGTCCTCACTACAAGGGTGATTTTGGCAGCATCTATGAGGTGAACAAGAAGTTCCCTGCAGGAGGTGTTGCTGGCGACTTTGTGGTGATAGAAGGCTGGGCACATTACTGGAATGCGCCCAGAGGGACTTGGTGTGTGAATGCCGAGAGAGATAGTTATTGGGATGAGTTGATAACGAGTCTTATTGAGAAGTTTAAACTCATTAGAGGTGCTACGTATATGGGCGTGGCTAGTCTTGCCACAGTGCCAGAGAAGTTCGGTACAAAGATGTATTATTTTGCGACCGTAGCTGGTACGTATAAAAACTTTGGTGATCTCGTCGTTCCTCAGGGTATCAATGTGCTTTATTCTGAGAATGGCAATAGCTGGGTAAACTCTACTTTGCTGGAAGTGGTTCAGCAACCAGGAAAGTCTGAGGATAAGGTAATGTCTCAGAAAGCAGTGAGTGATAAACTCAGCGACTTAAAAAACAGTCTTGTCGTCCTCGGAGAGAAAGAATACAATTCAATCAACAAGAAGGAAGACAAGATTTATTTTGTCTATGAGGAGGAATAGGGATGATTAGGGCATTTGGGCATGACATCGCTATAATACTAGCCAAGGGCAGGATTATTGCAGCAGTATATCAAGGTACGAAACTAGTTTGGCAGGCAATACGTTCTTGTTTCGGTGCCGGCTATTGGGTAAACGAGAAGCCGTGGATAGATAACGAAGGGTGGAAAAACAAATAAAATTATAAACAATGGGAAAAGTTTTTGACAATCCAATAACTCTAGACACTGACTGGGGAGGTGATGCTAGTACAGGAAACCTTCCAGTGTCAGGAAGACGAGTTCAGGAACTCATCAAGAAGACCTTCACCAAGAAGGGTGGATGCGTACAAATTAAAGATAAGAAGTTTTTGCAAATATTCGCAGACGAAGCATCCATGAAAAAGTATAATTCCGACACGGAAAAGTACGAAGATTTAGTTGTATCGCAAGTTCAGCTTCCGAACACCGGAGCTACACAAGCGACAATGAAAAATACGATATTAGTCACACCTAGCGAGTATACGACCGCTGGGAGTACAGAGACTTTTAAGTTTAAGTATTTGTCTTATTACGAGAATGAAGGTGACCTTTCTCAGGTTAGCGGTTCTTGCACTGTCTATGTTGCAGGTAAGCAGCGTGAGAGAATAACCTTGCGCTCTGGTAATACATACACTATAGACGTAACTAAGTACATCGGGGAGGACGTAACTGAGATTAGATTTACTATAGACAATGCAGAGGGAAGTTCTAGAAGCTATGTTTACGAAGTGACGATGGTCAACCTTATGGTATCTTCCAGCTTCGACAGCGTGACTGCATACGATGGTGTTATTCCTTTCGTTTACACCCCTATCGGCAACATCAAGAAGACCGTACACATTATTTTGGATGGCAAGGAGATACACCAAGAAGAAACTGAGGTCAACAACCGTCAGCAGACCTTCGATATTCCAGCGCAAGCGCACGGAGCGCATAGCCTGGAAGTTTATCTGTCCGCATCCTTGCAGGGTTCGGAACTGGAGAGTAATCACCTTAACTTTGCACTTGTCTGTATCGAGCAAGGAAACGAAACCCCAATCATCGCTAGCATCATGGAACATATATACATGAAGCAGTACGAGACGGTTTCCATTCCTTTTGTGGTCTACGACCCACTGAACAACCCAGCAGACATTTCCTTGAAGATTAACGATTCCATCGTGGCAACCCGAAAGGTTGACCGCACCCAGCAATCGTGGGTATACAAGGCTATGAGCCAAGGCGATGCCACTATGACGATAACTTGCAGAAGTGTAAGTAAGACATTCCAATTGACTGTAGACAAGTCTTCTATCACATCAGAGGCAGAAACTCAGAACCTTGAGTTGTTCCTGACATCGCAGGGAAGGAGCAATCAAGACACAGACAGAGAAACATGGGAGAACAACGGAATTGCGGCTTCGTTCTCAGAAATGAACTACATAACAAACGGATGGATAGTCGATAAGGACGGCAACACAGCCATGCGATTGAGCGGTGGAGCGGCAATGACTATTCCTTTGAAATTATTCTCCAAGGACATCAGACAGACTGGCAAGACCATAGAGATTGAGTTTGCTGTTCGCCAAGTGATGGACTATGAAGGTGTTGTTCTCTCTTGTCAGCAGGGTGGCATTGGTTTGCGACTGACCCCGAACACAATATCCCTAACTTCGGAGCAGTCCACACTGGAGACAAAGTATAAGGAGGATGAGCGAGTGCGTGTGTCCTTCGTGGTTGAAAAGCGAGCCAACAACCGATTGATGCAGATTTATATCAACGGTATCAAATCGCAGTCACTGCAATACCCAGCCAATGACGGATTCGTTCAGCCATCGCCAGTGGACATAACCGTAGTATCATCTACAGCCACAATAGACATATACAATATCAGGAGCTACTCTAACAACCTCAACGCACAGCAGCTACTGGATAACTATATTGCAGATATGGACGATATAGACAAGAAACTGACCATTTTCAACCGCAATCAAGTTTATGATGCATACGGCAATTTGAGTTATTCTAAGATGCTGGAGCAGATACCTTGCCTTATCATTACTGGCGAGTTATCGCAGTTTAAGGGAGACAAGAAAACCGTGAGCATTGAGTACGTTGACAAGAACCATCCAGAGAAGAGTTTTACTGCTGATGGTGTTGTTTTGAATGTACAGGGTACATCTTCCCAGTACTACCCACGAAAGAACTATAAGGGGCAGTTTAAGAAAGGTTTCAATATGACGGAGAGCGGAAAGCATCAAGACATGTTTACGCTAAACGATGAGGCAGTATTGCCAGCAGCAAATTTCTGCTGGAAGGCTGACTTTGCCGAGAGCAGTGGCACACACAATACCGGTTTAGCTAACTATATCGGTTGGATGCTCAAGGAGGCGGGCATACAGACAGAGCCACAGAAAAAGAACTCACTCATCCGTACGACCGTATATGGAGAACCATGTTTGATTTTCCACAGAAGCAAGGCAGGTGATACACCTATGTTCATCGGCAAGTACAATTTCAACACCGACAAGAGTGCAGAGAACACATTCGGATTTGCAGAGGGGGATGAATCGTGGGAGTTTCTGAACAACACCAGCGACCGCTCGAATTTCCGTTCGGCAGACTTTTCAGATGATGGCTGGAAGAATGATTTCGAGGGTCGTTATCCAGATGGAAACGAGGATATTTCTCACATGAGGGAAGTGTTCACTTGGGTTGTTTCATGCAAGGACAATATAGAGAAGTTCAAGGCAGAGTTCGCTGAGCATTTCGACAAGAAGACAATTCTCTTCTACTACATCATCACTTTGGTTTTCGGAATGGTTGACCAAAGGGCGAAGAACCAGTTCTTAACATTTTATGTTGGTGGAAAGTGGATTTTTATCTTCTATGATAATGATACTGTCTTCGGCATCAATAACGAGGGCGCAATACAGTTTAGCTACGATATAGAAATACACGACATTATCGGTAACTTGAATGTATGGAACGGTGCAAACTCCTTGCTTTGGGAGCTTGTGGAGCAGGCTTTTTCTTCCGACATCACGAAGATGTACCAAGACTTGCGTCAGAAGGGCATTCTAAGCTACGACAAGATTATCGAGTTCTGCAACACAAGACAGAGCGATAAGTGGTGCGAGAGCGTCTATAATGAGGACGGGTACTTCAAGTACGAATCGCCTTTGATTGACGGATATACTGACTATTCCACTGGAACTGCGCAGACCGTGAAGACTGGTGCGTTTCTCTATGCCCTCCAAGGTAGCCGAGATGCACACAGAAGATGGTGGCTCTACAACCGATTCAAGTACATGGATTCTAAGTTCCAGGCAGGCTCTTCATTGTCTGACTACATTACTTTCCGAACATATACACCGAATGTATGGGCAGGTGTCGAGCCAAAGGCAGACATCACCATCGGTGCGTTCTCGGCAATGTATGGAACTATTCGATGGGGTAGCGTGACCAAGAGTGAGAGAATGCGAGAAGGAGAAGTGAAGACTATCACTGCACCTGCTGGCATCAAGTTCAACGATACCGAGACCATTATCTACAATGCTTCTATGATTAAGACTATTGGCGACTTGTCGGCTCTATACGTTGGCACGGTTGATGTATCGAAGGCAACGAATATCACGGAGTTAATTATCGGTTCTTCCAAGGCAGGCTATCAGAATCGAAACTTCAGCGTTCTCTCGCTTGGCAACAATGCGAAGTTGCACAAGCTGGACATTCAGAACTGTCCTAACTATACAACAAGCATTGACGTGAGCGGTTGTGAGAACATAGAGGAAGTGTATGCAAAGGGAACGAAGGCTACAGCCGTGAATCTTGCTGAGGGTGGTGTGCTTAGAATTTTGGAACTCCCAGCCACCATTACCAATTTGACTTTAAAGAATCAGCCGAAGCTTGGTACTGGTCTATCAGTAGATTCGTGGGCGAACGTAACCACACTTGTTATAGAGAATTGCCCGAATATCGAGCCACTAGACATTGCCGAGAAAATCCTTTCCTCGGACAATGCACTCGTATACGTAAGATTCACCAACATCGATGCACTGAAAGCCAATTTCACGATACTCAACAAGCTGTCGAACATCAAGGGTGTCGGAGACAATGGGGAGTACACTTCAATCGCATATTTGAGCGGAAAATATACTGTGTTTAAAGCTGGTGAGGAAGACATCGAGAGAGTGAAGAGCATTTTCCCTCATTTGTCAATTTCAGTAAGAACCGTACTGAAAACAATATTCGCCACCTTCAAAGTGGTAAGCCAGTACGGAGCAATAAAAGGAGCGACCGTGGAAATCAATGGCTTGACATACGACCTTTCTTCGGGAACGGTAAAAGTGCCATTGGCAAAAGGAGAACTCTACAATTACGTTATACGATATAGTGGAGGCGAAGATAGAGGAACCATTCAGTCTAGTTCGGACACGACAATATCAAAGTCGTACAATATTGAATTTGACATAATGACGATGAAGCCAGAGCCTAACGGAAAGATGCAATTATTGGTAATGGGAACGGCTATTAGTATAAGTTCGTTCGATGAAACAATCATGGACTGGGGAGATGGAACAACGGATTCCGAACATTCACATACATATACAGACGGCAATTCTTTGCATAACATCTCTATAGATTCCGCAGACGATAAAATAGCAAATATCGTATTTTACGGAAATGCCGTTTTGGCTTTTTGGGGCATCGGAAAATCAAAGGCTAGGATTGGTTATTTTGCTTCCCAAGTAAAATTGGAATACATCAGCGATGATTTATTCTACAATGGCTATAGTAGTGATGTGTATATGTTTTTCCAAAATTGCTCTAATCTTAAAGAGATACCAGCCAAACTGTTTGAACCGATAACAGATTTGACATCAATGCATTATTATAGAAATAGTGGTATGTTTGCTTATTGCACTTCCTTAAAGGAAATTCCAGCAGGGCTTTTCGACCCATTAGTCAATCTGGAGACTGCTTCCGGATTGTTTTACAATTGCACTTCATTAGAGAAAATTCCAGCAGGGCTTTTTGATAAGCTTGTAAGAGTAAATTTCACCACTGATGAATCTGGTAATGGACTTTTCGAGAATTGTTCCAATCTAGAGGAATTCCCGTACAACTTGTTTGATAAGAACGTGAAAACTAGTAGGTTTTATGGCGTATTCAGAAGCACAGCCTTGAAGGTCGGTTTTCTGCCACTCTGCAAAGAGTCCAATGCTAGCCATGAAATCATCTACAGATATTGTGAAAATATGCAGAAGCTCATCGCCCGAACTGCCACACCTTGCACTATAGATAGTGGCACAATTCCGGATGACGTAGGTCAGTTAAAAATATACGTTCCAGATTCAGCGATTGAGGCATACAAGGCGGCGACGAACTGGAGTGCCTACAAAGATAAGATTGTCGGTTGGAGCGAGTTGACGGACGAGGAGAGACAGAAGTATGAATTAACAATATAAACGATTAGGATATGAAGATAGACAAAGACAACGACAAGCACATCATCGCTGATGATGGCAAGACGTTCGAGCGCATCGCAGATGGCACGAACTATGGAAAAGAGATTTATCTAGGGTATTCGTATTTCATTGGTGGGGAGAAGTTGGACGTTCCCCACCTTGACACGCCCGAGGACTTCCGGGAGGTTGACGAGCCAAAGGAAGATGAACAAAAAGAGAACAGAGATGAATGAACTATAAGTCTCTGAGTTTAGAAACTTAAAAAATAGATATATGAAGAATAATAAGAAGCAATTACATGAAGCACTTGCAGTGCTTCTTACTAAATTATCATCAGCAATGGACAATCCATTGCTGATGGATAACTATGTGGTTAAAGCCTTGCGCACGGTTCTTTTGGAATACAAGGAATCGGGTGAGCTTTATGATGCCTACAAGGAGCAGATACAATCTACAATGGAGAGTGACAATCCTTGGATAGGTATGCTGATGAAATCGATTGGCGGTGATGTCTCTGTCAAAGAGAGCATGACCGATGAAGCCATCAAAGGGATGGTAAACTCTATGTTAGGAGAATAAGCTATGAAGGATTGGACTGGAAATAGAAAGAGTACGTTCGTAACCTTGGGAGCATCCAATCACACGGACAAGGTGCGTGAAAGCAATGACTTTTACGCTACCGATCCTATAGCTATCGACAAACTAGTGAAAGCTATACAGCTTCCTCATAAGATTTGGGAGTGTGCTTGTGGTACTGGGTGTTTGTCTGACAGATTGAAAGACTTTGGACATGATGTTTTCTCCACTGACCTTGTGGATAGAGGCTATGGGGGGGCAAGCGATTTTTTGGTAACCACCGAACTGCCGAACGATTGTACTTGCATCCTTACCAATCCGCCATACAAGTTTGCTCTGGATTTCATCAAGCACAGTTTGGAACTCCTTCCTGATGAAGGTCTTTGTGTCATGTTCTTGAAGACTACTTTTCTAGAAGGACAAAAGAGGTATGAGGAGCTATTTAGCAAGCATCCACCTCAGTACGTTCTTCAATTCTCCCGAAGAGTTCTTTGCGCCAAGAACGGAGAGTTTCAGAGAATGAAGGACGGAGGAGGCAGCGCTGTAAGCTATGCATGGTTCGTTTGGATGAAAGGTTATCATGGTGATACTGTCATCAAGTGGATATAATATAATAAGGTGTAACTCTTTATAGGGCTACACCTTATTATTTATAGGTCTATCAATATTCTCACAGATGTACATATCAAATGAGCTGCAATCTGTATGACCGGAGGCCTTTCAAGAATAATTTGCTTACAGATTGTTACTTTAGCAAAGTTTAACTATAAAAATATTGCTCAAAATAAATATTTTTGTGCAGTATTGTTTATTTTTGCAGCACTTTCCTTATTATTAAGAATGAGGAACTAAGAACAAATAATAAACACAAAAACAAAAGGAGAAGAATTTATGAGTAAAGAGGAAGAAGATGAAGTACATCGGTTAGTTCAATCAGTCGGTGTTGTACAGTTGTCAAGAGTAATGTTTAAGGACATGGACGTTAGCGAAATGATAAACGTCATTATCCTTGCAGGTAGAGGCTACAGCGTAAAGCTACTCACTTGGTTTAAGTATTATTGTGAAGTGATGCCTCTGTTTATCATGCTTTTTCATATTGCATGCATGGTAACATTTGCGTCTCATGAAAAAGAAATGTGCGTATGGTTTAAGGAGAATTGGGTATCGGCAGCATTTATCTATTTCTCAGTTTACATCCATCCGCTTGTGCTTATACTTGCTAGCAGATTCTTTTGGCTCTGCTACAGATGGCGTATTCCGATGATCATCTACCTATTTGGGATAAATGCTATTCATATTGTATACTGGAATGTTTTTACCACCAACGAAATGGTGGAATCTAATGTTGTAATACTTGTAATGACCATTATATTTTATGTATATGGTTTTGCCGATAAGTATTACTCAGGCAAGGGCTGTCAAAGTTTAATCTCTAGATTATAATGATATGGGAAAGTTATTTGGTTATCACACCTTGGGAGTGTTATTAAAATCGTTATCGGATTCTTGTTTTCGAGCAGACGAGCAAGAGAAGAGAGGGGAGAAGGTAACTGCTTGTGGAATGAGTAGCGATGAGATAGAAGACCTTTGTGAGAACTATCTGCCGTATGCTCTCAACCCAATGATGACTGCCGGGCAAGTGAAGAAGGAGGCGCATATCAGCGAATCTACTCTAAGAAGGGCTATCGCTGATGGGGAACTGGAGAGCGTGGGGAACGCTGGGGATCATTCTCATTTCTTCAAAAAATGGGATGTTAGAGAGTTTATCAAGAAAAGATTGAAAAGAAACAAGAACTAAGCCCTATCGCAACACGGATAAGCGATATGAATATGGTAACATTTTTATTTGTAGAGTGTGCTATCATTATAATATTGAGCGTTTCGTTTAATATCTTTGTTTGGTGGACAGGAGATTATAAACGCAAGAAGTGGTTGTTTGCGTGGCTAACATTTATCAATGTGATAGCGATTGCTGGAACCATCATCACTTATTTTATGGGTAAATAACAGAATAATGAAGAGAAGCTGATGAGGCTTCTCTTTTTTTGATATGGGTCTATGTCAACTTAAATCATTGAAACTCAGCCACTAAAAGAATGTTTGACAGAGTTATGAAACATGTAGATATTTTGGGATAACTTTGCTGCCGTAATCGATTACATGTGTGAATAAACAAAATGTACAACTTTTATTACTTTAGGAATTATGGCAGAAGAAGTAATTAAGACTACCTCTTGTTGCAACGATGCAATGATGGGTGGTTTGCTTGGAGCGATGGCAAATCGTGACAGCAATCCTTTGGCAATGGCGGCTATGATGCGTAACCGTGACGATGATGATATGTGGAACAATCCTTTCGCCTACATGATGATGATGGGCATGATGCGATACATGTATGGTGCAGACTGGAACAATCGTGACAATGGCGCAGACGTGCAGCGTGCGGAGATTCAGAGTCAAATCGAGAGCTTGCGCAACCAGATGGCAGACAACCAGAACAGCAACTTGCTGATGGGGGCGATCCAGGGTAACGGCAACGACCTTAAGATGTTGGCAAGCAATCTGAACTGTGACTTCAACGCCTTGCAGAACTCTATCTGTGGCATCCAGGCTGGCATCCAGCAGCTTGGTGGTCAGGTAGGATTCTCGGCAGAGCGAGTAATCAACGCCATTTCGCAGGGTAACTTGCAGATGACAATTGCGCTTAAGGATTGCTGCTGCCAGACGCAGCAGAACATTATCCGTATGGGTTATGAGAACCAGATGGGCCAGAAGGACATCATTAACCAGATGCAGCAGGGCTTTAGCTATACCAACACTGGTATAGAAAGAGCTGCTTCGAACCTTGGTTTCCAGATGCAGCAAGACAAGTGTGACATCATCCGTGCAGGTGAGAACAACACTCAGCGTATTATTGACACCTTGACAGGCCATTGGAGCCAGGAGCAAGCAAACGAGATTCAGGACTTGAAGTTTAAGAACTCTCAGTTGCAGCAGAACATCTACTTAGCCAATCTGATGAATGGCGGTTGCGGATGTGGCGCAGGTGTAGCAGGTGGCTATCAGTAAAAAAGTAAAGAATGAAACAGAAGCGTAGTGGTATGAACAAGATTTCTCCAGTGGGTTTGGCTACTACAGCATTGGTAGCCAACCAAGTTTCAGTCTTAGCTACTTACAATGAGAAGCTTTGCAGACCTTATTGCGTGAATGGCAATGTGCAGCCGGAGGCAAGCATAACCTACAGTTATGAGCAGCCTATCCTGAATGGTACAACGGTGTTTGTGCCTATCGTGGCAACAATCTCCATCATTTCGCCTGTAATAGGCAACAGAAACGTGATGAGAGCGCAGCCATTGATTTACACGGAAAGATGGGTAGCAGCCTTCCAAGGGCAGACAGCTCTGCCAACGGCTGTGACCATCACCAGTGTAGGAAGAACGCAAAAGGCTAACGATGTGGTATGCGGAAAGGCTAGAGGCCTTAGCATATTTGACAGTCTAACCGTAGCATTGACTACTGCTTAGTATCATTATAGGGGGAAATGGTGGATGGTTTGTTAGCCATCGTTTCCCTCGCATTATCCATTTAAAACGATACGATTATGATATTTAAAGATTTAAAGGCAGGTTTCCCGGTCTTTTTGTTTGACCGGGCGACTAGAAAATTCAAGCAGGGTAAAGTGATGAATACTCCAAGCCCTGATATTAGTGGTAGCAAGCCCAACATGATGCCACAGATGCCTGGCATGCCAAACTTTGGCACCATGAACGTGAAGGTGAATGTTCAGACGGAAGACGGAAAGCAGTCAACCTATTCGGTAGTTGATACTGAGCAAACAGCATACAGCGACACCCTTGTAATCTCTTGTAGTAAGGAGAGTATCATCAACGAGGTAAACGCATTGAAGAACCAAGCCACTGACATCATCAATAAGATGCCGGACTTCGAGCAGACCGTAAAGGACTGTGATCAACTTCTCTCAGAGTTGGACACATCATTTCGTGACCAGCAGAGAACAAATCAGCGGCTCGACAACATGGAAAATAAGTTGGACGAGATTTTCAAATACGTCAAATCACAAAAACAAGAATGATATGAACTTAGTAGAACTTATCACAAAATATCAGAGTGATGCCACACCGGAGCAGATGGTGAAGGTAACCAAGATCATCGGCAAGTTTGTGGCTATGCACGCTTCGGAAGAAGACCTTCTGAAACTCTACAAGGAGATTTATGGGGTTGTGGGTAACGGTCACTTCAACGACTTCTTTGCTGATGTTCAGATCAAGAAGATGGTGTTTGAGGATGATAATGATGTAGAGCATCGTGCTCCTTACTATACCTCGGCCAAGACGCAGGAAATCTATGAGACAGTGAAGGACGAGATCAGGCCTTACAACCAGTGGGATTTTGCCGTGGTTTTGAACATGATCTACTCTGACAACTTTAATCTTATGAAGAAATGGTTCCCGGAGGACAGCGAAGAGCAGTTGATGGATAAAATGGTGGATCTTGCCGTGAACTGGCTGAGGGATGATGATAACCCTTATGGCCATTGTAAGGCTTGGGGGTACTTCAACCATTGAAATGTTGAATGTTGAGTGTTGAATGTAGAGTTTGTGGGAAATTCCATAATGACTAGAGATATATAAAAGAAAACTATCAGAAGAAGAGAATGCAGGCGGAAAATGGGCTTGTGTTCTCTTTTTTCGTATGAATTTGCGCAACTTATCACAGATAACTGGGAATGATGGCTTATATTTGCATCGCTTCCATAACGGTGTGGGGACGGATAAATGAAAAAGAAAATGAATGATATTCGAGGTTACTTAATTGGGACACTTTGGACCTTTCTGAGTCTGCTGGTTCCCATCAGAGATTTTATGATTGCCATGATGGTATTATTTGGGCTGAACCTGGTGTTCGGCATCGTGGCAGCAGTGTTTAACGGTGAAGAATGGAGCTGGAAGAAATTCGGAATGTTCTTTGTCTGTTGTGCGGTGTTCTTTGTGACGGTGGCAGCTCTGTTCATTATCGGGCACTTTCTTCACTCGGACACAGAGGCCTTGTTTTGCGTGAAGTGGGTGTGTATAGCAGCTACTTACCTGTTTGTTACCAATATCCTGAAGAATCTGAGGCGGATGCTGGTTGATGAGACACCTTTCTACAAACTGGTGGACTATGCCTATTATGCACTGACTCTAGGATTCGTAGAGAAATTCCCGATGTTTAAGAAGTATCAAGAATATAAAAACAATAAAGAAAATGGAAATGAAGGAAATCAGATTAGAGCAGCTGCTGATGGCAATGCCTAACGCAGGGAAGAGGGCAGAGAAGTTTCTGCCATACCTGAACCGATTTGCTGAGGAGTTTGAAATAAACACGCCTTTGAGATGGGCGCATTACTTGGCTCAGATTGCCCATGAGAGCGGTGAACTGAGATATACCAAGGAGATTGCCAGCGGAAAGGCTTATGAGGGTCGCAAGGATTTGGGCAATACCCATAAGGGCGATGGCGTGAGGTATAAGGGGCGTGGACTGATACAGATAACAGGACGAGCCAACTACAGCAAGTATGCCGGATATTGTGGCTATGATGTAGTGGAGAAGCCTGGACTGCTAGAACAGCCTCTTGGTGCCACACGTTCATCGATGTGGATATTCGATACCTTCGGTTGCAATGAATTGGCAGACGAGGATAATCTGAAAGCAATCAGACGGAAAATTAACGGTGGCTACAATGGTCTGGACGAATGCAAGGAGTATTTGAAAAGGTCAAAGCGAGCACTCAATATCTCATAGCTTATGAAATCCAAACATTTAATTATCTATCTGTTTGTATGGATAGCTTATTTCTCTGTACTCTTCCTTACGAGCTGCAAGACGAAAACCGTGATGCAGGAGCATTATATCACAGACAACACTGTGAGCAAGGGTTTGGATGCCAGTTGGCAGGAGCGGTTTATATCAGCCTTCGAGCAGATGGCTACATACCGTAACCGGGAGCATGAGACTTCGACCAAGGAGACAACTCATACAAAGGATAGTACTTCGACCACTGTAGACCAGAACGGAAAGCCTATCAAAACAGAAAGTTGGCACTCTGTTGTGACCAATAGAGACACTAAAGAGGTGACGAAGCTACAGGATTCTATCTCTACTATGAGTAAGAAGGTGGATAAATATCAACTCTTGATCGTGCAAAAGGACAGTCTGATTCGGTTAAAGCAGGACTCTATCAATATCATGAGGCGAGAACTAACCAAGAATGAGCAAAGGCTTGTGACAATAGGTAAAGTTAGCCTCGGTGTGTTAGCAGGTATCATCATAGCCATAATAGGTATTCTTGTTTGGTTGTGGCATAGAAAAAAATGAGCGTATGAAGACAATAACAATTAAAATCATAAAGAAAAGCGTGATGGGAGTGGTAGAAGGACTATCTGCCACCATTGCGCAGCATAACCCAGATGTGGACTTTCAGACCGTCTGGGCGAGTGATGGTGAGGAAGCGAAACTGGATATATACTATCGGGAAGCGATAACCGACCTAGAAAACTTCTTGGCAAGATTCTCTTCTTCGACCACACAGCAGTTTGACCTACAGGCATTGGCTGATGATTTCTCAATCACCATCAAGACTTTGGCTTCTTGGCCACCTAGACTAAGTGGGGTTCTGACGAACCAAATACAGAACTATCTGGTTCATGCTATCCTTGCCGGATGGCTGAGTGATTTTCCGGATATGGCTCATACAGATTATGCCGGTATGGGAGCGAGTGACCTTGACGCCATTAAAGAGATTTTGTTAAAGAAAGACTTTAGCTTTGCTGAGGCTGAAAGAAAAGCCGATGATACAACGAAAGAAGGGTCTTCGGCAGTTGATGCTGTTGCCAGAGGTTCTGATGCTGTTGTAAAGGATCATAGATATTCTTCTACAGAGAGAAGGGGAGTGGATGAAATGGAAAAGGATGCTTCTTCCTCTTCTACTTCCGAGAGAAAAGAAGACGAAGCAGAAAAGGACAGCAATTCATCTTCTACTTCAACGAGAAGCGAGGATGATTCTGATAAACAGATGAATGAGCAATCTGCTTGGGCAAGAACTTCGGACGGTGTAGGCAAGGAAGACAATTCTTTGGATGCTGAGGCTAGAGGCTCTGATGCAACAGTAAAGGATGGCAATACTATTGATGCTGAGGCTCGAAATGAGGATGCGGTAGACAAGGATGAGCAGAGAGGGATGAAAGGTTCAGAGCGCAATCAGGACTTTGTTTCGCAGCATTTTCATCAGGATCGTGTAGACTGGAGCGGAGGTAGGCCGCCTTATGAACTGAGGTAGATTTATTAATCATCTAAATATTTCGAAATATGGATAGTAAACTAATTACTTTGGACTTTAGCATGGAGCAGGTATGCAATGACATATTGGCTCGATGCTATGTGTTGAGCCAGGGACTGGTGGATGATGCGCAGAAGGACATCAGAGCCACTATTGAAAGCCCTGACAGTAAAGAGACTCGCAGCATTATCAACCGCGCAGTAACAGAAGCCATCGGCAATATCAAGGTGGCAGCTCAGCGTTATCTAACCTCAGGTAGAGTGGAGGATAACAACAATCTGGAGCGACTGGTGAAGGGTACAAGAAAGTATGTGTACACCGATAACAAGAACGGAACTTGGACGGAGGTAGTGACCACAAGCATCATCGGTCAGGAAGATGAGGAAGTGACTTCTACCGTAAACAAGGCTGGTAATGATCGGGAGGAAAGTATCTATGAGACTGTTACCCTGAAACTAGAGATTCCGAACTGGAATGTAGCTGTGACGGATGCGCTTAAGAGCAACATGCACCGGTATATCGTTGATTATACGATGAGCCAATTTTTGCAGGATCAGTATGCAGACAAGGCTGGACAGTATGGGAATAGTGCTACAGCAGACTTCAATAATATGAAGAGCAACCTGCTGAGCCGGGATAACTATACTTTGAGACGGCCTAGCTTTACGTAAGAGGCTATTGGGTACAGGCGATAGAATCGCCTGGAACGGTAGCTTTACTTAATGAAACTTTTTTTCTTCTTTCGTTTTAGGTGTGTTTATGGAAAGAGCCTTCGCTTCTGGATTACTCCTGATTTGCGAAGGCTCTTGTTTTTTGACATGGCTTAGAAAGCCATGGAACGGTGGCTTTTCTTTTTAGAACTTGCTGAAACGCCTGATGATTTCGAGGCGCGTAGCAAAGTATTGATTCATGGATTTCATCTTCAGGTATAGGGCGATGCGGAAGAAACGATAGCTGTGAGTAGCCATGTAGCTGGACTTCATGCCGCCCAAGCGACCGATGTAATGCCAATTCTGATTATCATTACTACCATATAACCACATGATTGGTATGCTGCCAGACGTGAGGGAATGGATATAGCCTGTAATGGAATCAGGTACGTTATCTTCATCGAACTTCAAGGTACGAGTAACTATGATACCATGATACTCTGTTGTATCTTTGTAATCGTAACCCTTATCGAGCACCATCACGCTGCCATCCCTATATTGTATGTAGGGGTGTGGGTAGGAATTGATTGCTGTGAGCACGTTCTGTATAAGGAAAGTGCTCCAGGCATTATCCTTGATAGAATAGCAGAGTGCCACCGTATCAGCCGTAGAGGTCTTACTCGTCTGTGTAACATCCAGGCATAAGATGCGAGAGTTCTTATAGTCATAGATGACCTGACAACGCTGGAAGAACTCTATTGGCGAGGAGGTGAAATCTATGAGCTGGCGCATCTGAGCCTTAGTAGACTTGACGGTATCACTATCCTCCTCATTATCATTGAAGAAGTTAAGGAATTTGCCTAGGCCGTAAATATTGAAGCCAGGACCATCTAAGACATCGGACATGGAAACCACCTGTGACTCTGCTATGCGACTGATTGAGCGGTTGGTTGCGAAAAGCACGGACTGATCTAGCTGTGTGATAGACTTCGGATTGCTACAAACCTCACGACTAATTGGGTGGATGCTGCTATAAGTGCCTTTGGAAGAGACTTCCATCGCCCAGATACCATCGGTAGAGAATGCCATTAATGGATACTGGCCGAACTGACCCTGTGAGAGCGCACGCGTGGTGGAGGCAATTCCCTGTATGGTTCCGATACCTACGGTATTGATTCCGTTTAACGGGAAATAGAAGGCATTGTCAGACTCTGATGTATAGATCTTATTGGATAGTTCCACTACATCATCAACCGTATAATCAAACGAATCGATCTTGTATTGTTCTAAATTGTCGGTGAAATCTCCCATGTGCATGGCTCCATTCAGTTCTGCGCATTGTTCAAGAGGGAAGACGAAGATGACATCATTGTCAGAAGAATCCTTACAGAAGATAGCCATTTTATCAGCTCTGGAATCCGGGTAGAATTTGACAAGGTTACTGATCATGAAGACATCAATATCCTGACGAGAGAAGAACCTGTCGCTACTTTCAACATATTTCGTTCCGGAAGTGGTGTTGAGGCTAACTACAATTTTCTGGATTTTATACCTATATTTCAAGTTATCCGTGCTATCATCGTATTTAAGGATGTATAGACCCGGTAACATAACCCAGCCGTTGAATCCTTGAAACAGTTTCTCTTTCATTCCGTACAGGTTGAGGCGGTGGTTATAGACATAGCCACCTTGTGCGAAGAGCGAGTTATGAGTTTTGTAATCATCCTTCATCTGTTCCTGTAATGATACCTGATAGACTGCATTCTTGTCAACAGGTAATTTCTTTGCTGAGCAAATTGCTAAATCTGATAGTTTCAACGAGCAGACCTTGTAAAAAGCAGAGGTGTTCTTTAATTTGTTACGATAGGCATCTTCACTAAGTGATGGGAAATTCACAGTAATAGTTCCTACCTTGTATTTGCTATTTTCTCCTTCTAATTCGTAAAAATGTTGCATTCTTCCCTTTCCAAGCCCATAATTCTTTCTATTTGCTTTTAATGAGGATATTTTCTCTGACGTATCAACGTTAATAACAGGAGGTGTAATGAATACATCTACAGATTTTATAACATCTTTCCATTCTTCAAGTTCTGCTCTTTTTGCGTCCAGTATAGCATATCTTAAATCTACATTTCGTGGATGATAGATAAATGTAGCGTTATCTATATGTACGCTTGATGCATTATTTTTCCCATCATAACGGATTAAGTTATAATCATTTAAAAAGAGTATTTCACTATTAGTCGAACTCGCGTAGTTTGAAGCATTAGCTGATATTACTATGTAGCTGTCTGGAATCTGTACAGGGATGAATACTGGTGAAGAGTGCATAATCATGGAGCCATCAAACATTCTGTAGCAATATCTAACAAAGAAATTTGCGTAGAAACGGCCTTTACGAGCAATAAGATTATTTGTTCGATTGATAAGTGCGTAGATGCTCTGTGTAATATCAGACTGTTTGTCTTCCTTAATTGTTAGAACTTCTGGCTCTTGGTCACCAGCCATATCATTCATCGTTACTCCCACTTTATTGAAAACTTCTTCTTTAGTGTAAGGAGTTTTCTGTAGACTCGAATAAAAACCATTTACGCTTCCTTTAGTATCAATGCCACCATTAGTGTAGTTTTCAGGATAATCATCGGAAATAGAAAAGGCGATTTCTACGAATGGAGGCTTCTGTGGCAGATATTTATAGCCACCATCCACCCATAAAGCATAGTGAATACCATCTGTAGCTACAATGATAAGCGTATTGCCTATGGAATTGACGGAAAGAACCGATGCTTCGTAGTCGAAGGACTTGATAGGGGTTGTTGAACCTAGAGATCCATCCTGAAGGAACCAGTAGATGGCTGATGAGGCTATGGCTATGAGGTGGCGGTAATTGCCAGTTTCGTGGACGTAAAGTATCTTAGCCACTGCACCGTTAATGGTGAGTGGCTGAGAGAGGGGTGTTCCTGTGACAATAGAAGGGCGCAATGCGCCATCATGCAGCTCTAGATTGCCGCAGAGGGATAGCGCACCGTTTTCTACTGCCATTTCATCAGGAGTGAGGCTGAGTCCTTTGTATCTAATTGATTGTTGCATATTTCTTAATGTTTAATATTTTACTATCGGCAATGCTCGCTGTCGGCCCTGTTGACGATAGCCAAAGCTGGACAACTGACGCCATCTACATCGAGATTTATAGTTTCATTTGCCGTAACCAGTTCTATCTGCTTAGTACCAGTAGGAATATTCGGTATATAGCTAAGCAAGAAACTGACGGTAGAAACATTACTGGCATGGAGTTGCCCCTTACGGCCAGACAGTTTGATGCATTCTACTTCTTTAGCTTCAATATCCGGTGTAGACTTAATGACATACATCTGCTTACTAGGCGTATAGAAACAGAAACAAATCTTATCACCCGGATGGAGATCTAGCAGTTTGCAAGGACTAGACCTCAGAGTGATACGCCCAGAGATATTAAGGGCAAGTCCTCGCTTCTGAACGCGAGGACGATTGAGAATAATGACATCATTTGATAGCTTCATGATCTGTAGGTTTGTGGAGCCAGAAACGGAAATAATCGTTTTCGGCATCCTGGTTTCGTACTTTGACGTATTCTCTGGTAACATAGAAATGCTTCTTGCTGAGAGTAGGGTTGAGGCCGTAATCGTTCAGCATCATAGCTGGCTCTACTCTGCCATCGAAGGAAATCTCATACCAGTAGCGGTGGAGAAAGAACCATGGACGAAGACGGACCTCCTGAATGGTGGTGTAATTACTCTTGTCTGCCCGGCACGGTACGATGCTCCAGCTACCATCCTGCCAATGCTCTGTGGTCTCTACTCCACCTGGTGCCATTTCATGTTTCGTGATGATGGACTTCTGAATCTTAACGAGAAGGCAAACATCGGCAGTAAAGACCTTAGCCATCTTGTGATGGCAGAGCATGACGAAGCGGCCTTTCTTATCAGGAAGTAGGCTACGCTGTTTGCCCGGCTTATTGATGACACAGACGGTCGAGAGGAACTTGTGGCGAGCCATGGAGAGAAAATCGGGTAGTTTCGCCTTGGCGTGCATGCGGTCGATGACCTTCTGGACCTTTTTGAAGTTTTTCTCTGCCTGAGTCTCATGAATAGTGACCGGAGATTGAGGTAACTGATCTTTTCCCTTTTGCTCACGAATCTTCTTAACGTTTTCACGAACCTGCTTCTTAGAAGGTATTTCCAGAAGATGACCAGTTTTCTTATCAAGTTTGTATCTTGGTTTTTGCTTTTCCATAATGAGTAGTCTTTAAATGTTGCCAGAGTTGAGGCAAATGATTTCAAAATGATGATTCTCGCAGATGTCGTTTCCGTTTGCCATCTGATGATTGAAGGAGCAAGGAATATGCTTGTTGTACAGATCGCACTGAAGACAATGATCAGGAACATCTTTCTGTTCTTTGCTACCAACTTCATTATCTATTGGCTTACTGGGTACAGCCCTAACAACACGACCGAAATGGTCATAGAGTTGACCGGGAACGATAAAGGTAGCCTCACGGAGGGATGGGAGATTGTAACCCATCTGACGGATAAACCAGAGGCGTAGGTAAATGATAAAACGTTTCAACTTTTTCATATAGAATGATGTTATATATTAATAATGTGGGTAAAGGTACGAGAAAAATGAGGATAAAAAGTGATAACTTGCGCAACTTCGGCCATAGTAGACCGAAATGCGCAAGAATACTACTTATTTTTCGGATTTATCATCTTTTTTCTCGCTAGAAGTTGATTTATGTTCGAAAACATCCATAATATTAGTCTCGTTGAGGCCTTTGACCTCGTAATCTATCATGGTTTTACCCATCACCTCGTCAATATAGCGGCGAGCACGTTCAAGACTCTTTGCCTGGACGAGATAGGTAACGTAGGAACGTTTCTCCTTTTCACTCTTCTCATCAATGGTGATGAAGGCAAGACGAGCCTTGAACCAGAGATCATCATCGCTGATGTCGGAGAAGAAGATTTCTCCATAGGCAGCTCTGTTGATGTTATCTACCCTCAGTTCACCAGAGACGTAGACTGCCATTTCTTCAATGATTTTTGCTTCTGCTTCGGTGAAAGAGAGCGCATCTACAGTGTAATGTTCCGTTGTCATTTTTTCGGAGCCATCTTCACGTGTTTTTTCGTATCTTACTTTGCACTCAAACCAGGTAGAGGAGCGAGAGCGGAGAGATTGAAAATTACCTGTTCCGATGATTTTTTCAGTTGCTTTGTTTACTTTGGCTTCAACATTTTTTGCTGACTCTTCTTTCTTTTCTGATTTTTTCATAATTCTTTGTTTTTTATTTGTTATACAATATTTTATTGATTTCTTCGTCTGAGAGAGGTTTTCCATCCTTGCCGATATACTTTTTCATCCTGAAGATCATTGTACCGGGTGTGGGATTTCGTAAGTAATCATTAAACATCACATTCGCCAGTTCTTCATCAGTGGACTGGAAGAGGCTATGAGGAGGGCATTTGTATGGACGCTCCATGACATGGTACTGAATGGTGTAGCCTTGTTTGCGAAAGTCTTCTTCCTGAAAATGGATGAGTTGCTTATCAATCTTTGATTCTTTCTCCTTGATGGTATTAAAGAGAGTCTTCACCAGTTCTTTGTCAGGCTCAGGCTTCTTCTTCTCTGAGAAATACTGCTTAGTTGCTACCCGAAGTTCAGCTACCAGGATAAAGAAGTTCCCATTGTCAGTTTGCGGTACGTTTTGGGGTTCAACCTTCATGATGGTTTCGTCAACGCGCTTTTCCAGTTCAATGGATTTGCGTAGGACGCCTTTATCTCTGTGTGCCCAATACTGCTTTTCTAATGTTCGCATAGAAGCTACTAGCTTACGAAATGCGAGGGCTGCCTGTTCACTCATATTACTTGATGCCTAATGTTTTCTTAATCTTATTGATGCGCTCCTGTTCTATAGGGAGGAGTTTGCCAAGTTCGTCTATCCGGCAGAGGAGCCTGAGATTTGGCTTAATGGTAATCCACTTGTGAAGACCATCGTGCTCACGCTTTATCTGTCGAAGTTGGGCTTCTTGCAGTCTTTCGTGCAAATGCTGCTCATGACGAAGTTTACTGATTTCGTTCTGTATTCTGTCCATTTGCATATTCTTCTTCTGATGGGCATTTAATGTATAATGAATCCCATTGGTCTCTACCTACAAATTCAAGTGCTTTATCTACATCTTCAACACAAACAAAATCTAAGTCCATTTTGTTTGGCATATTGCTAATAAATGTATAGCCTCTAGCACATGATTGCATGTATTCCTTAAAATGCTTCTTCTCTTCCTTAGAGAGGTAGGAAGGACGACTGACAAGACGTTCCTCAAAGTGATCAAATAATCTCACATTATCATCATTAATTTTCTTTACGAATGAGGAGAATGAACGAATAGCTTCATCCATTTTCTTTGAAGACTTATCTTTATTCAAATTGAAATCTGCAAATTCTACCTTGAGCATTGATAGAGCTTCTTCCGTATCTTTCAAACGAGATATTTTTTTGTTGACAGTATCGGAAGCAGAAGCTAACACCTCTAGAGATCTTTCTAGATTGGCATCATTTTTCTTGATAGCCTCTCTGTATTTGATAAGTTCATCACGCTGCTCTTGAATAATTCGACTTAAACGCTTGTTCCTGTCATCAAAGCGAACTTTGAAGTTCTTGTCTCTTAACGTGCAAGAAATGATGCCTAGCGTGATAATGAAGACCACGCTCAGGCATATAATTAATGTTATTGTTACTTCCATAATTGTATTTTTTATTGTTCACACTTTTGAATTATCTGTGCAAGAATGCTTTCAACACCCTTTGGCTTGAAGAAGCGATTGGCATTGAGGAGAGACAGGGCTTCTTTTGCATTCTTGTTGATCAATGGCAAACGACCTGCTTGATTCTTATAACTTTTATAATCCGCTTCTAATTGTCGCTTATACGCCTTGCCTTTGTCTAGATAGGCTGCTTCAAGTGCTTCTTCCTTCTCCTTATATTCAGAAATGAGTGCTTCTTGCTTTTTGGCGTATTCATCATCGAGAGACTTTTCCTTGTAAGCCAACTTTTTTTCTTTCTCCTTGTATTCCTGAACAGAGGATTCGTAACTTTCGCGTGAATCGTCTCGCTGCTTGATGCTACGGTTTATCTCGTCCTTCATTTGATCTTCAATTTTCAAGCGCACATCTTCAAAGCCAAGGTAAGACTCAGAGGTCTCAACTGTGCGTCTTGGCTTATCGTCTCGTGAATAAAGATGATCTGTTTGACTACCACAAATTATGTCAAACGTGGATCTCTCATACTCTATTTGCACTTCCTTGCGGATGATAACTCTGGAACCGTCTTTTAGGGAAGCGATGGTCTTATCCTTCTCTTTTACGGTCTCTTCTAATTCCTTTACTCGATTCTTCAAGGTTTCGAACTCTGAATAATCTACATTTACTACAGCCATAATTGTTATGATTTAAATTTAACTTTTATATATTTTAGCATTCTCTATTGGGATGTCGTACCACGGAAGGGAATAGCCTTTATCTTTCATTTCTTCTGGCAATTGACAGCGATAATATTGACCATTGAAATTCAACCATACATCACTCACCTCCAAAATCGTACCTGCTGGAAGCTCTGGCTTCGGCTTAAACCATGGGCGTGGATATTTGGTTGTTTCGTGAACATCCTGAGCGCACTTTGTTGGTTTGATTATTTTTATCTTCATTACTTTTTCTTTGTTTTACGTTTGGTGTAATTAATGTTTTCTATCTGATTTTCGAAGAATGCGATACGTCTATTTAATCTTCGGAGGATGGCACTTCTGATGTAGCGGATTGCTTCTGCATCGAGATACTTGGTGATGTCTTCGTTTCCATCACTGCTTATTCCCTGGAGGGATATATCCAGCTTTACAGGGCTTATTAGTATAGACATTTCGTTTGATGCATCAACTTCTTCTACAAGATCTCTGATTATGGTAAGCTCTTCGATGGAATTGAAGTATTTGCCTACGGAGTCGATGGTGTTACGCATTTCTTCATATTCTTCCTTTGTCATACGCTATACCTCCATTTCTGAGTTTAGATCAAGGAATAAAAGAATATGTTGTAACTCATGCAAATATTTGAAGTTGCATAAATGTACACCTCTCCAATACATAGTCCAATTCTTCACATTTTTCCAGATTTCATAACAATCATTTTCTATATGTTGGTAAATATGGCTATGATTGACTACTGGGCTATAGCCGTTCTTCTCTAGTATGGAAGGAGTAAGAGGGATAGGAACAATATCCTTCACCCATGCACCACTATCACAAAATAGAAATCCATCATCTTCAATGTTTTTTCCTTTTGGGTTGGAAAGAGTGACAGAACCTTTCAGTTCAGTGAATGCATTTCCATCTTCCACTGCTCTATATTTTTCAGCATTACTTTCTGTGACCTGGTAAACGATGCCCTTTTTGGTTCCGATAGGAATGCCGTTTGTCATAACCAGATCACATGGTATATAAATTGTCTTTTCCATATTCTTGCTTTGATATTTTACATATTTTTTATGGGACCATCGATAGAATCGCTGGGAACGGTGGTTTTTTATTCCCTTAATTGTTTGTCTATTGCTTCCTGAGCAAGGATTTGCTGCCAGTTGGCTTCATGATAATTTCTAGCCTCCTGTTTTTCAGAGAGCTTCGGATCGTAGCCACCGAAACAATAGGTGTCCCATTTCTCATACTCCTTCATCGTATGTGGAGGCTTGGAGCCAGGAGTGGCAGGGATGTACTCCTTGGCGAACTTCTTAGGCAGGAGGGTTGCTATTGTTGAGGCTACTGGGTCGATGACTTCGTATTTGAAAATACGGCTCTTTCCTTTTGCTGGAGAGTTGTGGACTGATCTTGCCCAGCAGATGTTTCCCCTGTAGCGTGACATGAGGCCAGAGAAATAATAGGGTTTCCAAATCCGATTGTCCCGGAAAGCCCAGCAGACGCCTGTAGGGGAATCTACGTTATAATTAGCACTATCTGACTTCCAGCAATGGTTGTAGCCGAGGTCGCTGATGTGGCTATGTACACAGAACTTACACATCCTCATTTCCTCCTGATCAGCAACCGATGGTGTTGGCTGCATCAGGTTTTGTTTGATGTAATTGCCCATAGATGTATGATTTTAAAGTTCAACCTTTGCATCAGCATCTTCCTCATCGTAATTACAATACGGAGTGATTACGATAGTGATGTTCTCGTCAATACGGAAGTATGCATAAACCGCGCTATTTTTTTTAGCTTTTGAGAGAAGTGTAATGTGATCCTTACCCAGAAGCAATAAACCATCAATTATTGCTTTTATATGACTATTATTAATAAAGAATCCATCCAGTTCTATGACTGCATTATATTCTGGTTCAATGCATTTTCTGATATTTCGCTTGAAAAAACCAAAACCATCGCAGGAAGGACAGTCAAAATCTTTATAATGGGTATTCCCTTTCTTGTCTAGATACTCCCATTCTACAGAACCTGTCCCATTACATTCTTTGCAATCTTCTGAATCATATTCCTCAGTTTCTACTTTTGGCAGAGAATCGTATGCCTTCTGTATGCTTAACAGAGGAATATTCAGTTCTTGCTCTACAGGTGGCAATTCGATGTTAAACCGTTTTGTTTTCTCATACTCGCCTTGGCAGACTTCTGCATTGACGTAGATAGCTTTGTGGCCATCAGTAGCAAAAACATTGTTGTCTTTGAGAAGAGGCATTGCAGAGAAGGTTCCTTTGCTGTAGAACAGTCCGAGTAGTTTCTGTTCGTCTATATTTTCATATCCTATCATAGTTCATCCTCCTTGGTAGTTTTACGTTTCCATTCCCCACAACATTCCCAGTGGAAGCGATGATGGCCGAAGCCGTTGCATGTTCCGCTGTACTTACTGTTTGCTGTAGGCCGGAAAAACTTGCAGCTCTTGCAAGAGCGATTGCGGTGAGTGTAAACTAGATAGATGAATGTGCTGGCCATAACTACAAGGCACACCATGATGATGATAAATCCGATTTCCATATTACTTCTTGTTTTTAATGATTTTGTTTAATACTTGCTTGTTGTGCTCTGTATCATCGATGCTCTGATGATAAGAACTTATTTCCTTAAGGAGGCCTAAATCAACTGACAGCATGTAATCATTGACTACTTTGATAAAGTCTTCCAGGGAGCGACAGAGGGCGTATTTATAGCCAGCACACTGCCAGTAGTCCTGGAAACGTTTTTGATGAACTGTCTGATTGTTTGTCTTGCCATACTTCAGTTCGATGCCCAAGCCATGGAATACTTCTGTACCCCTGTTTAAATATCCGTTTTTGCCATTCTTGTATGAAGGGAGAGCCAGGATGAGATCTGGAACACCCGGCACAACTCCTGATGCAGCGTTGATGGCTATCTTCTTGCCACTGGTAGCACCATCAGCCTCATTCTTTGGATGGAAGAGGAGAGAGGCATAAGCCGGGTACTGAAGCCGGAACCAGCGTACACAAGCTATCTGTAGCTGCCCTTCATGTTGCACCTTCTTCTGTTTGGTAGCAGATTTCTTGGTGTATTCAGGATAATTGCCGTTTAGGCGGTCGATTAATTCTTGTCTGTCCATAATCGTATGAATTAAATTGTTTGTTACTTGTATCTTAGTCGCCGAGGATAGACTGGACATAACTCTGTGTCTTATCATCCAAGTCGGCCAGTGACTGTTCTTCTTCTGCCACCGATGGATTCCAGACGATGCCCAGTTTGGCTAGAGTGCCATTCTTGTAGGCATCTTTTACCATCTTTGCCATGGAACCATTCGGGTTCTTCTTGGCGGCTTCTATCCAGCCTAGATACTTCTGCCGTAGGGCTTCGGTCTGTTCTTTCTCCAATTCCTTCTTGCGCTCTTCTTTCATTCTCAGGCGAGCTTCTATTTCCTCGTTGGTCTCTTCGCGTTGAGGCTGTGGAGGAGAAGGTGGTGGAGAACTTGAATGCTGCGGCTTCTTCCCGGCTGAGGCTACAACTGTAGGATTGTCGAAAGTTCCTTCCATCAGAGCCTCGTAGTTCTTCGGATTGAAGATCCAGTTGAAGGAGATATAGCATCCACCATCCTTGCGCCCTGAGAGAAGATCGGAGTTGAGAGCCTTGCGAAGCATCGGTTCTATATCCTCGAAGGAATAGTCTGAGATAAACTTTGCCACCATCTTCTTGCGGTCGGGAGTCATCTTTGAAATTGGCTTGACCTGCGTGCCTAGAAAGAGGCGATTGAAGAGTCTTAGCACTTCCGAGAACTGAACTTCCGGATCCAGCGACTTTTTTTCTTTTTCTTTTTTTTGTGTGTGGGTGTGGGCTTTCTCCTTTCTTTGTTTGTTTTCTTTTATAGGGGGTTCGGGGGAAATGTTTTCTTTTATTTGTTTCTTTCCTCTTACTTCTGTGCCCTTACCCTTGCCCTTGTCTGTGCCCTCAACTTCGGCAGAATCTTCGGAATCACCTTTATTTAAAGGGGTTTCGGGATTGTTAATCTGTGCCCTAGACTGTGCCTTTTGGTGTGCCCCTTGTTTAGGGTGTGCCCTAGAGCGTGCCCCATCTTTGCCCTTAATCGTGCCCCTATCTGTGCCCTTGTTATCTTGAAGATACGCTGCACAATCTTGTGTATCAGTAACTTGCGAAGTTAAAATCTGTGCCCCTGATTGTGCCCCTATCTGTGCCCTAAAGAGTGCCCCATTCTGTGCCCCTAGTGGATTTTGGTATGGTAGTATGCAGTGGGAGAGTGGATGCGAACTGTTAACATACACTATTGTTGAGGCTTTTGGAGAGCTGCATTTCGTGATGATTCGTTCCTGTATGAGAACATCGATGGCACAGCGGATAGACTTGACCGAGGTATGAAGCCGATCAGCCAACAGACGTAAGGAGAGTGTAGCAGCGGAAGCCTCATTGTGGGTGGCAGACAGGAGCACGTAGATGAGCACCTGTACCACCACCGGACGATGAAAATAACGCCACTGCAGCAGCTCTGGAGTAAGAATGTAGCCATCTGTTTTCATTTGCTGTTTCTTTTATTTGGAATATAGAATTTACTATCTTATTTCTTTTCTTCTGCCTCAATAGCCCGGAATATCTTGTAGGCCACCTGAGGGACCCATGCATTGCCGTAGGCCTTTATTGATTCTGCTCGCCATTTAGGGAAAGAAATGGTAAGGCGGTCCACATCAAAGGGAATCCCATCATTTCTTCTACATACAGGGGATTGAGTTGGAAAGTCTTTCCAGAAGTCTTCTTTTTGGAAGATGGAGAAGGTATCATTCCACTGATTGCCAATGCCGTAAGACTTTTTCCCATCTGAGAATTTGGGTTGAAGGTCTTTGTGAACTTTGTTGCTTCTGTGGCGCAAGGAGTCGGCAAGAGTCCTTGTATTGCGGCAAGAGCCAAGGTTGGTCGTTCTGCAGCACCGGGAGAGGGACTTCTGTTTATTCTTCCACTTCCTTTGTCGGTTGCTGTAGGCGTAGGAAGGAGATCTAGAGGCATGAACTCTGTTTTTCCTTTCATATTGCAGCGTTTCAGCCCCTGTGTCTGCACGGTGGGCAACAATCCAGATGCGTTCTCTTTTGTGTGGTGCTCCGACACTGCAAGCTGGAATATTAAGCGGTTGGACGGAATATCCTGCTGCTTCAAGTTCCTGGCAGATTTTTTCGAGTGTGAACCTGCTTTCCTCTCTGTATATGTAATTCTCTTCGAAGAGATCGCCTGTGCGTCCCACTTTAGTCTCTTGGCCGGGCTCCACCATGGTTCGGATTCCAGCAACGTTTTCACCAACGATCCAAGTGGGCTTAATCTCCCGAATCGCTCGTAGCATCTGTGGCCAGAGATAGCGGTTATCGTCTTCTCCCTTTCTTCTGCCGGCAACGCTAAAAGGCTGGCATGGGAATCCTCCGGTGAGAACATCGACTTTTCCCTGCCACTGATGGAAGTCTGTTTTGGTAATGTCTTCATAACTTTCTGAATTTGGGAACCAGTATTGGAGCACCTTGCGAGGGAACTCTTGTATCTCGCAATGGAAGAGGTTCTGCCATCCCATCATGGATGCCGCGACCTCAGCACCACCGATTCCGCTGAATAAACTAGCGTGATTCATATTGCTTACTTTTGTTTCTGTTGTGTTCCAGGAGCCACTGTAGGTGAACAGTCTTAGAAGGATCACGGAAGAGGGATTTTGCCTTATCTATATCTGGATTCAGCATTATCTTCTTTTCTTTCTTTGCTGCTGCTCTTTTCTTCTGATAGTATCTGCGCTGGTACTCCTTCACCTTTTCGGGGTGATTCTGTCTCCAGCTCTTAGATTTTTCCAGCAATTTTTCTTTGTTGCGCTGATAGTATCTCTGATAATATCCAGTGCCGTTGGCTCGTTTCTTGGCTGCATTTTCCTTATATAGCTTCATCTTTTCAGGATGTTCCTGTCTGTATTTGCGAGAATAGGCGAGCATTTTATCACGATGCTTAAGATAGTATTCTCGCTGCCTGGCTAAGCGGTCTGACTTTGCTTTTTCTGATTCCATAATGATTGAAATTATATAAAAACCACATTTCTGTTTACCTAAAATGGGTCAGCGGTGAATGCCATTTTCTCATTACCTTCGTATTTAATGCATTGGACAAAGTCACCTACCTGCCCGGTAGACAATAGCAAAGCGTTGTACCTGTATGGGGAATCACCTATACGTGTTTGTACAAAGATTGCTGGTCTCCATTTATGTTCATCTTGATTACGCACAAGAACCTTATCGAAGGTCTTGAATGATGGATGCTCCTTGCTTTTCTTCCAAAGAGTTAAAGCCTCTTGGAACAAACTGGATTCATCCTCTGTAGCTTCTCGCAGATCCTTGTTTACACTAATGCGAAGGTCAAATGCCTGATCGGTAACAAAGTTCTCGGTCTCAATCTCATACTGATTGCCAAATGTCAATGTGTCTAGGCTTTCATTCTTGGCGATGAGTTCGCCTATAATGGTCAACTCGCCATCCTCGTCTTCTTCGTGGAAGACGTAAAGGCTTCCAAGTTCGAAGTCTGGCATTGTCTGTTTGTTGTTCTGTTCCATATTATTTATTTTAAATAGTTATTCACATGGCAGTTTCTCCTGATGCTCCACGTATCTTTTGTGCTTAAGGCAAAACTTGCCATTGATGCAGTTACGCCCATCATGGCAGAGGAGGCACTTGCGAGCTGCATAGGTGCTCTTACTTCTGGAATCGCTCATAATAGTAAGTTACTATCTGATGATCTGTAGGCTGAAAGCCATTTCTAGTAGTAAGAGTATCTACTATCTCATCATAGGTGCTCTGAGGCATCTGTGAAATAAGGTTCTCATCATGAATGCCTTGTGAGAGTTTACTGAGGCAAAGCCATCCAAGGACTAGCCAGATGGCAATGCAGAAGAAGATCTTAATTGTTTTCATAACTTTATCTTTTTATATTGTTTATATTTGCGGTAGGTAAAGGGAATCGAACCCCGTGCCCGGCTGCTTAGTCCTTCTTCGCAGTCTTTTTTGATAAACACCCAGAACTAAGTAATTTAAACGTTATAACTTGAACATCGCCCCCAATGGGCAAAGCAACTGTTACCTACCATAGTTTCGCATAATTTGTACTAATCAATATCAGCCTTATATCTATCCTAAAAGTAAAATCTTATTTGGGACACAAATAGTCTTGAACTTGGCAGGCACAGGCTTCCAGCTCTGATACTTTGTATTCGTGGCGAGTAATCTTGCCATTACTGCCTCTTGCGAAATCCTTCACCTTTCCTTCACGTTTCCATCGCTCTACGTTTTTTCTTCCGTAGATGTCGTATGCCTTGGCTTGTGTGAGGAACGGACGTTTACCCACAGCCTTGCAGACTTCTTCTTTCACAACGTTACGTATGGCTGACAGGAATGTATCAAAGGATAGCATCTTATCTGCAAACTGGATTTGTACTACTTCGTTCATGACTATTGTTTTTATTTTGTTCTTGTAACTGTGATGATCTCTTTCTCCCGGTTGATTTTGGTTCTGAACTTACGACAGTAAATTACACCTAATTCCGAGCAGGTTGTCTTGATCGTTCTCATTCTCTGGATAGGAAATGAGATTGATTTACCCAGCTCCAGTTCTCTGATCTGAGGTCTGAGTGGTACTTTTTCTTCTGACATATTGCTTGATTTTAATTATTATTATTTTACTAGTTTGAAATCGTAAACGAAAACGAGAGGATTGCTGTCCCAATGGAGGTGGAGCTTGCAGCTAAGCATCTTGTATGCTTCGATAGGAGTACTGTACCACGATTTCTTACGTTTGCTATCGTTAGTGGCATCGTATGAATAGAGATTATGAAACCAGGTTAAGTAACAACAGTAGATTCCTTCTTTCATGCAGTCATCGGTGCTTATGTTCTGTAGTCTTTCACACCGAATGTTTGTAATCTTGATTTGATGAGGCATCAAACTTGACTTCACAAACATCTTGTTTAACCATCCTTTGCAAAAGCCTGCCCCTATGAATATTTCATCGGTAAACGGAATATAGTTGTATCTTTGGGCTACTGCTACGACTTCACCTATTTTATAAGTGGACTTTGCTACAATCTCATTTCCATCATTGATGGCGAGTTTGCCTTTGTCTTTTCCTTCCGTATAGAAACCGCAATTGCAGTAATACTTGAAAGGCTCTTTATAAGCGATTCTTCTTGTCTGAGTCTTGCGACCATCTAGAACAGCTTCGGTGAGACCATATCGGTCATTGAACATTATCTTTTTCATACGCTTTGTTTCGTTTGTTGATTCAAAACATTATTCTGAATGGTTTGCCTTTCAAAGACGGTCTCTTATCGAGAACAAACTTTAATAACGCCTCGTATCTAATTGCGAACAATGGACAATACATGTATTTCAGTGTGCATACAAATCTGTTATTGAGCATAATATCGAGGAATAGAGCTTTATCTTTTTTCATCTTGTGCCTCCTTCCTATATGGTAGGAACTAAGTCCTTGATGTAAGCCCAGTAAGCGAAGCGGAATTGCTTGCGGATGATTACGTTCCATTTCATCTTATTGCTAATGTTGAAAGCATCACCAATCTTATGCAACTTGCATTTTTCAAAGTCTATAAGAACCGGATGAGTGAAGCCTTTGGAAACACCAATGATAAAGGTGTGCAAATTTTCCGGAACTTCCTTTGCTTTATGCCAAGATCGGCTGAGGCTGATATATTCCTCTTCTTCTTCATAACAATAAGGTTTTATATCTGGAGCCTTATGTTTGTGTCCGATCCAATATTCTCTGTATGAAACATTTCCCACTGATATTAAGCCTGAGTCGTGCATCAAAGAATTTGTTTGAACCCATAGCCTTTTAGGCGCATCGGGAACTTTTTTATCTTCATTCTTCATTTTTCTTCAAATTTATTTGGTACTTATTTATTTATTTACTAACTTTACGGTGCAAAAGTACAATAAACTTTTTGAAAGTGTATGGTTTGGTGGGCATTATTAGTATATATTAACCCACTTTGTTGAACATTTAAAGGATTTTAATATGAATGTGCAAAGAATAGTGGACATTATAACGTCCAACAAACTTAGCAAAATTGATATTGCTTCTAGGATGAAGGTTAGTCGAACTACGTTGGATAACCTTCTGAACGGTGCTGATGTGAAGGTTAGTACAGTTGAAAACCTTGCTGAAGTCCTTGGTGTAGATGTTGCTGAGTTTTTTAGTTCAGATAAGAAAACGCCTTCTTTAGCTAACAGCAGTAATGTGGCTGATATGAATGAACTGGAGAGAGAAGTGATAGCCCTTCGTGCAGAGAATAAGGTACTGAGAGAGATCCAGGGTCTTTCTGCAAGAAGTCAGGAACATGTAGGATAGTTAAGATGTGGTGATATGGTATTTATTTTAATGTTGTTTTGTAGATTGATAATATTGGTGGCTTTTTTAGTTACATTATTTGCTTCAAATGATTTAACTATGAAAGTTGCTTTATGGAGTATGTTAATCTGTACGCAATATTTATTGAGGGTTTCTATTCATGATTTTCTTATGCTTAAGGAAATTAGAAAGTCTTACGTTTTATCATATTGGAAGCAGCCGGATTTGATATTCAGATTTGCTCTTTCTTTTCTTGCTTTCTATTATGCTTTATTTATGTATTTGAAATTTGATATAGCTTTGTCTGTTACTTGTGTGTTGTTTTTTAATTTCTTGTTTTATAAAATATATAAAGCAGGTCCAACACAGGCAGATAGGATGGATGAACAAAAGATAGTTAAGTATAAAAAATTAGAACGGCTTAATTAAAGTTATGAAGAAGATTATATTTGCTCTTTCAATGTTTCTTTTGAGTGTTCCAGTAATGGCACAGAAAACATTTGAGAAGTATACTGTTGGTTATGAATCAGGGAATAAAGGTATACAGGTTGATGGTGACGATGGTGTAATAGTTGTTGTCTCAAAAAAAGATGATCGGAAGATAACCAAACATCAGGAGTTTTATGTTTCGATTATTAACCAGAGTCAGAATAGATTTAACTTTGACCCATCAAAAATACAAGTTGAGGCTATTAACAAGAATAAGACTGAGTCTTGTGAAGTGTACACTTGTGATGAATGGGTGAAGAAAGAAAAGACAAGGATTCTGTTATGGGGTCCAAATAATGTGGAGGAGCAGTCAGTAAGCACTAATGTCAAAGGAGCTGATGGTAAGACTACGACCATCGAAACTAAAGCACAGATTGTAACTAACGCTAATGATGAGGCTAGGGCACAAGCAGAGGCAAGTATTAATAGTAGATACTTTAAGCGTGTAACTATCAATGCCGGTCAAATGCGTTATGGCATGGTTGTAGCGAAGAATCCAAAGGCTCAGAACTTGATAGTGAAGGTTCCTGTTAATGGAAACATTTATATCTTTGATTTATCAAAAGAATAATGATCCTTTGGATTAGTGAACAGCAAACTAGTTCAAGTTTAAGATATAGTATAGAATAATTTAGTAATAAACAATGTTAGTATTGTTCTAGTAGAATTTAATTAATACGTATAAATAAAGTAATTATGAAAATGAAAATGATCTTACCGATGATGCTGATCGCAGCTCTGCCATTAGGCGCTGATGCTCAGAATAAATCGGGTCTTGTCATGAGCAATCTCGACCAGACAGTGAAGCCAGCAGACAGTTTCTATCAGTTTGCTACAGGCGGATGGCAGAAGAACAATCCTCTTCCTGCCGCTTACAGCCGTTATGGCAGTTTTGAACGGCTGGCTGAGAACAACAACAAGCGCATCAACACCATTCTTTCTGAACTCCAGAAGAAGACTTACAAGGCTGGAACCATTGAGCAGAAATTGTCTGATTTCTACAAACTCTCTATGGATGTTGACAGCCGCAACAAGGCTGGAATCGCTCCAGTAAAGCCTCTGTTGGATGAGATTGAAGCTGCCAAGACCAAGGAAGAGCTTCAGAAACTTCAGGTTAAGTATGCATGGATGGGTCTCGGTTTGGGCTATGTCTCAGGTTTCGATGCCGATGAGAAGAACGTAACCATGAACATCTACATCCTGATGCAGGGCGGTCTTACTCTCGGTGCCAAGGATTATTACCTCAACAACGATGCTGCAACTGTAGCTATCCGTGAGGCTTATAAGACTTACCTCAGCAAGATGTTCCAGCTCTATGGTTTCTCTGCTGATGAAGCTGCCAAGAAGGCTTCTGCCGTATTCCTTCACGAAACAACGCTCGCTACTTTCTCAAAGAGCCGTACCGAACTTCGTGATCCTCAGGCCAACTACAACAAAATGACCTTGGCAGAATTCAAGGAGAATTATCCTAACATTCCTCTCGAGGCACTTGCCAACGCCGAGGGAATCAAGAGCGAAAATCTCAAGGAGATGATCGTAGGTCAGCCTGCTTTCTTCGCCGGTTATGACAAGGTGGCAGCTGCAGAATGTGCAGGCACACTGAAGGCTTTGATGGAGTGGGACATCATCAGTAGTTCTGCTTCTTACCTCAGCGATGAGATTCGCGAAGCCCGTTTCGAATTCTTCGGCAAGACTATGAGTGGCCGTAAGGAGGATTATCCTCTTTGGAAGCGCGCTACTACTCAGGTAGAGGCTCAGTTGGGCGAGGCACTCGGTCGCATCTACTGCAAGCGCTATTTCCCAGAAAGCTCTAAGAAGATGATGGAGACACTCGTGAAGAATCTTCAGATCAGCCTCGGTCAGCGTATCGATGCTCAGAACTGGATGAGCGATGCTACAAAGAAAGCTGCTCACAACAAACTCGACAAGTTCTATGTAAAGATTGGTTATCCTAACAAGTGGACTGATTTCAGCAAACTCAGCATCGACCCATCTAAGAGCTATTATGAGAACGTATTGGCTTGCCGCAAGTTTGCCAACGATAAGGAGATTGCAAAGAAGGCAGGAAGGCCAGTAGATAAGGATGAGTGGTACATGACTCCTCAGACCGTGAATGCTTACTATAATCCTACTACCAATGAGATCTGCTTCCCAGCTGGTATTCTCCAGTATCCTTTCTTCGATCCTAAGGCTGATGCAGCATTCAACTATGGTGCTATCGGCGTAGTAATCGGCCATGAGATGACTCACGGATTCGATGATCAGGGTCGTCAGTATGATGCTAGCGGTAATCTGAAGGACTGGTGGACTCCTGCTGATGCAGAAGGTTTCAACAAGCGTGCTGATATGTATGCTGATTTCTTCAGCAACATCAAGGTATTGCCTGATCTGAATGCCAACGGCCGTTTCACCCTCGGCGAGAACCTTGCCGACCATGGTGGTTTGATGGTTTCATACAATGCCTTCAAGAATGCTACAGCCAAGAAGCCATTGAAGAACAAGGATGGTTTCACTCCTGACCAGCGTTTCTTCCTCGCCTATGCAGGTGTTTGGGGACAGAACATTACTGATAAGGAAATCCGCAACCGCGTAAAGAATGATCCTCATTCTCTCGGCAAGTGGCGTGTTGATGGTGCGCTTCCTCACATCGATGCATGGTATGAGGCATTTGGTGTAAAGCAGGGCGACAAGCTGTTCATTCCTAAGAACCAGCGCCTGGAGCTTTGGTAATTCCGGAAGGAAATTTTTCCGAATAGATTTTAGGAAATGTTTTTTCCGAATAGATAGAAAAAATAAAGTCCTGATGTTTCGTTTGTTTGAAACATCAGGACTTTTTGTTTTATGCTTGAAATATTTTTTGATAAGAAAACAATAGAATAGGGGGTTATTGTTTCTTCTCCAGTTCCTGAAGATTTTCCATCTTCTTCGATTCCAGGAATTCGTAAATGCCGCAGAGATGTTCGCGGACGCGACCATGACCGAACTCATAAACCTTGCTGACAAGACCATCGAGGAAATCACGGTCGTGACTAACCACGATGAGCGTTCCGTCGAAATCGAGCAAGGCCTGTTTCAGTACATCCTTGGTCTTCAAGTCGAGGTGGTTGGTAGGCTCATCGAGAATCAGCAGATTCACCGGCTCCAGCAGCAACTTGAGAATGGCAAGGCGGGTGCGCTCACCTCCCGACAATACTTTCACCTTCTTGGTAGAATCTTCTCCGCCAAACATGAATGCTCCGAGCAAATCGCGTATCTTGTTGCGGATTTCACCTTTGGCAACATCATCGATGGTCTGGAATACGGTAAGTTCGCCATCGAGCAGAGAAGCCTGGTTCTGGGCGAAATAACCTATCTGCACATTATGTCCCAATTCCAATTTTCCTTCGTTCTGAAGCTGACCCATGATACATTTCACAAGCGTTGACTTACCCTCTCCGTTTCTTCCCACGAAGGCAATCTTGTCGCCTCTTTCTACGGTAAGATTTACGCCGCTGAAAATCTTCTTGCCATCAAACGACATCGCCACATCGCTCATCTGAACCGGATAAGCACCGCTTCGTGGGCTCGGCGGGAACTTGAGTCGAAGGCGACTTGTATCTTCTTCATCCACTTCGATAAGTTCCAGTTTCTCTAGCATCTTCACGCGGCTCTGCACCTGGAAGGTTTTAGAATAAGTGCCTTTGAAGCGTTCTATAAAGTCCTTGGTTTCAGCAATCATCTTCTGCTGTTCTTCATATTTCTTCATCTGCTGTTCGCGGCGTTCCTTGCGCAGTTCCAGATATTGGCTGTAAGTGGCTTTGTAGTCGTAGATGCGGCCCATGGTTACTTCGATAGTTCTTGTTGTAATGTCGTCAACGAATTTTCGGTCGTGGCTGATGACAACTACCGCTTTTGAACTGTTGATGATGAAGTCTTCGAGCCAGCCGATAGATTCAATGTCGAGATGATTGGTTGGCTCATCGAGCAGCAGTACGTCTGGCGATTTCAAGAGCAGTTTTGCCAACTCAATCCTCATTCTCCATCCTCCCGAAAACTCGCTGGTAGGGCGGTTGAAATCAGAGCGCTCGAAACCGAGACCGAGCAGCGTCTTCTCTACATCTTCCTCGAAATGAGTCATGTCGATGGCGTAGAATTTCTCTGAGAGAGAGGATACTTTCTCAATGAGCTGCATGTAATCATCGCTGTCGTAATCGGTACGGGTGGTGAGCTCGTTGTTGATGCGGTCAATCTCAGCCTGCATTTCGTGCAGATGGGCAAACGCCTGACAGGTTTCCTCGAATACGGTTCTGCCGTCTTCGGTCATCAGATGCTGAGGCAGATAGGCGATGACGCAATCCTTGGGAGCGGAAACGGTGCCACGAGTAGCTTTTCTCACACCGGCGATGATCTTAAGCAATGTGCTCTTTCCTGCGCCATTCTTTCCCATCAGGGCTATACGGTCCTTCTCGTTGATCTGGAAGGAAATGTCTTTGAATAGGGTGGTGCCGCCAAATTCTACGGTCAATCCATCAACTGTAATCATATTATTTTCTTCTTGTTCAAATTTTTGTTTCTTTAAGCAACTCCCCAGAATGCCCCGTTCCTGCCGTTTTCGGGGTCATCATTGATGACCAGCGTCTGCCATCATTTATGACCCGTGTTGGTCTTAAGTGAAGACCTGAGCAAGGCACAAAAGGCTGTTCTTTCGATTGCCGGTGCAAAGATACAACATTTTTGGGCAGAATGCAAGCTTTCACCCTAACTTTCTATGTGAGAAAGGCTATAAGTAGCTGTAATACAATAAGTTCTGTTGATTTTCTGTCTGAACTTTATTGCAAATAACAGAAAAACGCAGAAAAAAGTACAATGGAGAACAAAGAAAGGCAAAAGCGGTCATTTCCGGTCATGGTCATTTTCGGTCATTTTCAAAATGAGTTGGGTCATTTTGAGCTATAGTAAATATAAATATTATTTATATTATACTATAGATGACCTTTTCTCCCCCGAAACGAAAATGACCGGAAATGACCATGACCGAAAATGACCGGAATATAATCCTCATAGTGATGGGAGATAATAAATTGTTAGATGCGCTAAAGTGTTGGTTATTAATGTTATATATGATTTGTGTGTAGTCTTGCTATAATTGTGTACGTATAAAATAATCTACATTCATCAGGCTCATATTTGTACCTTATTGTTCTTCTTTTGCCCTTTTTCTACCTGTCATTTCTTCTATTTTTGTCAAAAACACCTACCTTTGGAGCATGATTTCATGTCCGAGGAGGGGCATTTTTGCCCATACTAGAGGGGGCAAAACATCTTCCTAACCTCCATATTTTACATTTTATCTTCTAAAACGCAAAAAAACTGCTGATTTTCGCATCATTTCCGTTACTATTTTCTGTAGTAAGGATATTATACATACATACATATATATAAATACTCCCTTTAATCGTTGTAGGAGATGATATAACGACATTTTAGTATCTTGTTTTTTTTCTTTACAAAACAACAAAAAAGCCCTATAAAAGAACGCAAACTCACATCCACGTTATTTGGTATATTTGGGGCTCTTATCTCCAAATTTTGCAAGAAATCAGAGTAAATTGAGCCCCAAATATACCTTTCCTCATCGTTTTCAGTACCTATTTATATTATATATGGTACTTATTCTGGTAGTGGCGCTTGGATTTAACAGGGGCTCCATGGAAGGAACCGCTGCCCATACCGCTGCCACGAAAACTCTCATGGAAGCCTGAACCACCGCTATATTCACCCCAGCGAGCTCTGATTCTATCTACATAATTAACCGTCTCCGTGCCTCGCATATAACCGTATTTCACTACCGGATCTGTGTAATAAGCCGGTTGAGAAAGGCGCAGAATATAATCGCGGATTACGCCCCAGTTGTGCGGATTCTGACCATGTTTGCGAGCCAGCGACATCGCATCTCTGATGTGGAAATAGCCACCATTATAAGAAGCCAGGGCGAAAAGCATGCGCTGGAAAGGGTCGCCTACGTCAGAGAAATGCCCCTGCAGTTCCGCCATATATCTGGCTGCCGCAGCCACATTCGCCTCAGGTTCATGAATCATGCTCATCGGCAAACCCAGATGGGCAGCCGTGCCTGGCATAATCTGCATCAGTCCGCAAGCTCCAGCCCATGACTTAGCATTCGGGTCGAAACAACTCTCCTGATAACATTGGGCAGCCATCAGACGCCAGTCCATGCGAGCCGTTCCGCTATAGCGCTGGAAGAGGTGGTCGTAGCGGGAAATAACACCCTTAGAACGGTTCAGGAATGGTGAATAAACGTGGCGGCGCACGCTGGCAGAAGAAAGCAGCCACGATTCTTCCTGCTTGACCTGAGCAATCAGCTTAGGCTTAAACCAGCCGTTCAGGGTGTCGGCAAGACTCTTGTTACCGTTCAGCACAGCCCATTGGGTTCGGGTGCTGTCGGGCGTAACACCACAGAACAGCAGGTTGCCTCCGGTCTGTTTTCGGGGTAGGGGAACGGCAATCACATCACCTTCTCCCTTCTCCAGTTTGCGCACCATTTCAGCCGTATCCTTACATTCTTCTACGCGTAACGATACGCCAATCTGCTGGGCAAACTTCTCGCAGAGCAGATATTGCAGTCCCATTCCGTGGCTGTGGTAATCATAATAGGTAGTAGGGCCGTTAACGGTAAGCATGATGAGCTCACCATTGGCCTGAATATCTTCGAGCGAAAGCCCTTTGCTGGTTGAATCAGGTTTCTTTTCATCGCCATCAGCCCCATCAGAGTTGTCAGCATACTCCATTTCGCCTACGGGAGTTCCCCATGGCGTAAGCTCCTGCTGCGGTTTCTTGTCGGCACAGGCAGCGAGCAAAAATAGTGCATATAATGCGTATAAATATCCTTTATTCTTCATTTCAGCTGCAAAAGTACGAAATATTTTGCACATAAGTGAGAAATTATTTGTTTATTCTAATAAAAATATGTACTTTTGCAATGTTTTTCATACAAAATATAGAAATATGTTACGAATAGCAGTACAAAGTAAGGGTCGTCTTTTCGACGACACCATGAATCTTTTATCAGAGGCTGACATCAAAGTAAGCGCCTCTAAACGCACCCTCCTGGTGCAGTCAAGCAACTTTCCTCTCGAGGTTCTCTACCTTCGTGATGATGATATTCCTCAGAGCGTAGCCTCTGGTGTGGCAGATATCGGTATCGTGGGCGAGAACGAGTTTGTTGAGCGTGGAGAGAATGCGCAGATTATTGACCGTCTGGGTTTCAGCAAGTGCCGCCTGAGCCTCGCCATTCCTAAGAAGATTGATTATCCGGGATTGCAATGGTTCAACGGCAAGAAGATTGCTACTTCTTACCCTAACATCCTGCGCAAGTTTATGAAGAAGAACAACATCAATGCCGATATCCATGTCATTACGGGTTCTGTAGAAATCAGTCCGGGCATCGGTTTGGCTGACGGTATTTTCGATATTGTAAGTTCAGGTTCTACTCTGGTCAGCAACAATCTTGCTGAGGTTGAGGTGGTGATGAAGAGCGAGGCTCTGCTCATCGGCAACTGGAACATGGACGAGGAGAAGCATGAGATTCTGAACGAGATGCTGTTCCGCTTCGAGGCTGTACGTTCTGCACAGGACAAGAAGTACGTGATGATGAATGCTCCTAAGGCAAAGGTTCAGGAGATTACAGAAGTATTGCCAGGCATCAAGAGTCCTACGATTATTCCATTGGCTGATGAGGAATGGTGCTCTATCCACACCGTGCTCGATGAGAAGCGTTTCTGGGAAATCATAGGCAAGTTGAAGGAACTCGGTGCACAGGGCATCCTGGTAACACCAATCGAAAAGATGATATTATAATAATGTGTAGTGTTTTATGTGTAATGCTTATTTAGAGACATTATGCGTTAAAAACCAAACATTAAACATGAATAATTAAATATTAATAATAGGAATGAAGGTAATAAAGTATCCTGCAAAGGAGGAATGGAGCGAGATTGTAAAACGCCCACACCTGGATGTTTCGCAGCTGAATGCGACCGTACAAGGTGTACTCGACGATGTGAAAAACCATGGCGACGAAGCCGTGAAGCGTTACGAGGAGAAGTTTGATCATGCCCATCTCGATTCTTTGGCTGTGACTGAAGCTGAAATCGAAGAGGCTGAGAAAATGGTTTCTCAAGAACTGAAAGACGCTTTGCACCTCGCCCATCATAACATTGCCGCATTCCATCATAGCCAGAAGTTTGATGGTGTAAAGGTTGAAACTTGCCCTGGTGTTACCTGCTGGCAGAAGAGTGTGGCTATAGAGAAGGTGGGATTGTATATCCCGGGAGGTACTGCTCCTCTCTTTAGCACCGTTCTGATGCTGGCTACTCCTGCCAAGATTGCGGGATGTAAAGAAATCGTATTGTGTACTCCTCCTAATAAAGAGGGCAAGGTGAACCCGGCTATCCTCATGGCGGCAAAGATTGCGGGCGTAAGCAAGATCTTTAAGGCGGGTGGCGTTCAGGCTATCGGAGCCATGGCTTACGGTACGGAGAGCGTGCCTAAGGTTTATAAGATTTTCGGTCCGGGCAACCAGTTTGTCATGGCTGCCAAGCAGCAGGTTTCCCTGCACGATGTGGCTATAGACATGCCTGCCGGTCCGTCTGAAGTTTGTCTTATTGCCGACGAAACAGCCAACCCTGTGTTTGCTGCTGCCGACCTGTTGTCGCAGGCTGAACATGGTTTCGATTCTCAGGTTTTCTTCATTACTACATCTGAAAAGGTGTTGGATGATGTAAAGAATGAAGTTGAAGCACAACTTGAACGTTTGCCACGTAAGGAGATGGCACAGACCTCGTTAGACAATTCTAAGTTTATCCTCGTGAAGACCGAAGAGGAGGCAATCGACCTCTGCAATACTTATGCGCCGGAGCATCTGATTATCGCCACAGCCGATTACGAGCAGCTGGCAGAAAAAGTTGTGAATGCAGGTAGTGTATTCCTCGGAAACTATGCGTGCGAAAGTGCAGGCGACTATGCAAGCGGTACGAACCATACCTTGCCAACCCATGGTTATGCTTTGGCTTACAACGGAGTGAACCTGGACAGTTACAATCGCAAAATCACCTTCCAGCATCTTACAGAAGAAGGTATTCGTAACATTGGAAATGCTGTAGTGACCATGGCGGAAAATGAGCAATTGGAAGCTCATGCCAATGCGATGAGACTGAGAGTGAACAGTTTGAAACAATAGGGTGAAACGGAAAGTTGTAAAGATACTTCTTAATAGTTTTTGAAAGAAAAATGAAAGAATTGAAAGATTTGTGCCGAGAGAACATCTGGAATCTGGCACCTTACAGTTGCGCCCGTACGGAGTTTGCAGGCAGAAATGCCCGCGTCTTCCTCGACGCCAACGAAAATCCATATAATGACCCTTACAATCGCTATCCTGATCCGCTGCAGGTTGAACTGAAGAAGCAGATCAGCAAGATTAAGGGTGTGGCTGAAGAGAAAATCTTCCTGGGCAACGGTTCCGACGAGGCCATCGATTTGGTTTACCGTGTATTCTGCCGCCCGGGCAAGGATAATGTAGTAGCGATTGCACCTACTTACGGAATGTATGAAGTTTGTGCAGACATCAACGATGTGGAGTATCGCTCTGTGCTGCTCGATGAAAATTATCAGATTTCTGCCGGAAAACTCCTGGCAGCCTGCGATGAACAGACAAAGGTTATCTGGTTCTGCAGTCCAAACAATCCTACGGGCAATCACATCAACCGCGAGGCAATCGTAGAGGTGTTGCAGAAATTCCAGGGTATTGTCATCATCGATGAAGCCTACAGCGATTTCTCTTCGGAGCGCACATTCCGCAGCGTGCTCGACAGATTTCCCAACATGATTGTGCTCAACACCATGAGTAAGGCGTGGGGCTGTGCAGCCCTCCGTCTGGGAATGGCTTTTGCGAGCAAGGAGATTGTTGACATATTCAATAAGGTGAAATATCCTTATAACGTCAATCTGCTTACTCAGGAGCATGCGCTGGAAGTGATGAAGAATCCGCTGAAGGTTGACGAATGGGTGAAGAACATCCTGCAGGAGCGTTCTAAGGTAATGGCTGCATTCCTGGATCTGCCTATCTGCGAGAAGGTTTATCCTACTGATGCAAACTTCTTCCTGGCTAAAATGACCGACGCCAACGCCATCTATAATTATCTGGTGGCACAAGGCATTATCGTAAGAAACCGCAACAAGGTTCAGTTGTGTGGCAACTGTCTGAGAATTACGATAGGAAACAAGAGCGAGAATGCTGAATTACTCGGTGCTTTGAGACAGTACTAAATTATTTTGGGAAAGTTCAGTATATAATATGAAAGAGGGTGAGTCATAAATATATGATTCACCCTCTTTTTTAGCATTTATCTTCTTCTGCCTCTACCTTCATTTCTTCCTTGATTTCCACGACCTTGATTTCCACGACCGCCGCGTTCGTTCTTATCCCCGCTGTTGTAGCGGTTCTTGCGATTGTGGTTGTCGTTGTCGAAATTAGGGTTGAAGCTCTTTTTCTTCTTGTCCTTGAAGAAGCCGGCACCTTGGTCTTTCTGATTTCTCAGCTCGGCTCTTGCCGCAGCTACCGCATCACGGATATTAGCATTGGCGTTGTTGCTTCTGCCTTGAGAAATATTCTGAGCCGGGCCTTTCTGGGAATGATTGCCTCTTGAAGGTATTCCGTTTAGCGGACGGCCTTCATTCAGATATTTATCTTCATCATAGCAACCTACATTTCCGAAACCCTTTGGGGCAAAGCGTTCAGAAGCATTTCTGCCAGCTCCGCGCTTGCCTTTAGCACCTTTTCCTACACCAGGATTATCGTATGTAGAACCTATCGCCTTATCGTCATAATGCGTCTTCTTACCCTTGAAACTGCCACCCATGCTCTTCCTGTCGTAGAGTTTGTCGATGAGGTCGGCTCTGCCTATCCGGCGAAGTTCACTCTCGATGGCGCGGCGCTCTTCAGGCTTGTACCAGAAGAAGAACATGCGCTGGGCAAGCTTCTCTTTCTGAGTCTTGGCGCTGAAGACCGGCTCCAGGGTGTAAGGATCGTACCCCGTGTACCAGGTCTCTGTAGAAATGGTCATAGGAGTAGGGGTGAAATCCTGCACCTGCTCCAGATGGAAATCCAGTCCCTTCGTAATGACGGCAAGTTCGGCCATGTCTTCTTCATGACAGCCCGGATGCGAACTGATGAAGTAAGGAATGATCTGCTGGTTCAGACCTTCTTCCTTGTTGATCTTGTCGAAGATGCGCTTGAACTCGTAGAAGAGGTCGAACGATGGCTTGCGCATGAACTTCAAGACCTCCGGACTCGTATGTTCGGGAGCCACCTTCAGTCGGCCGCTCACGTGCTTGGTAATCAGTTCGCGCGTGTATTCTCTAGCCGCCTGATTCACCTTTTCGTCCTTGCTCTTATGCAGCAGAAGGTCGTAACGCACACCACTACCAATGAAACTCTTCTTGATTCCCGGCAAAGCATCTACAGCATGATAAATCTCCAGAAGCTTGCTGTGGTCGGTATTGAGGTTCGGACAAATCTGAGGGTTTACACACGACGGGCGCTTGCACACTTCGCAGGCTTTCTGATTCTTGCCGTGCATTCCGTACATGTTGGCAGATGGACCGCCCAAATCGCTCAGATAACCCTTGAAATCAGGCATCTGGATGATTTTCTTCACCTCCTTCAGAATGCTCTCCTTGCTGCGGCAAACCACGAATTTACCCTGATGGGCAGAAATGGTGCAGAAAGAACAGCCGCCGAAACAGCCACGATGAAGGTTCACGGAGAACTTGATCATCTCGTAGGCAGGAATGGTCTTGCCCTTGTATTTAGGATGAGGCAAACGCGTATAAGGCAGGTCGAAAGCCGCATCCAGTTCCTCGGTAGTCATCAGCGGGAAAGGCGGATTCACCACTACATATTTGCCGTCAACTTCCTGAATCATGCGCTGAGCATGCATCTTGTTGGCTTCTTCCTCCAGATGGCGCACGTTCTCAGCCTGTCCCTTCTTGTTGTGGAGACATTCTTCGTGGCTGTGGAGGATGATGTCATCGTCCTTGAAACCGCCCGGAATCTCACTTTCCTTGCAGTAGAAAACCACCTGCGGCATTTCGTGGATTTGGCTAAGCGTCTTGCCTTCTGCAAAGGCATTGGCTAGTTCAACGATAGAACGTTCGCCCATTCCGTAGAGAATGAGGTCGGCGCCCGAATCGCAGAGAATGCACTTGCGGAGCTCGTCTTTCCAATAGTCGTAGTGGCTGATGCGGCGCAACGAAGCCTCAATACCGCCTAGTGCTACAGGTACGTCGGGAAGTTTCTTCAGTATCTGCGTATAGACGATAGATGGATAGTCGGGGCGCATGTCGTGGCGGGAGTCGGGACTGAAAGCGTCCTCGCTACGCATGCGGCGGTTGGCCGTGTAGCGGTTCACCATCGAGTCCATGGCACCCGGAGAAACACCAAAGAAGAGGCGAGGGCGACCGAGTTTCTTGAAGTCTCGGAAATCGCCGTGCCAGTCGGGCTGGGGAACGATGGCTACCCGATAGCCGTTGGCTTCCAGTATTCGTCCGAGGATGGCAGGGCCGAATGATGGGTGGTCAACGTAAGCATCTCCTGAAAAGAGGATGACGTCGAGTTCGTCCCATCCGCGCAACTCGCATTCTTTCTTGGTGGTAGGTAAGAAATCTGTTAACTTATAATCCATTCAATATTTTTTAATCATTTACTGCGTCTGGTTCTGCATCAGCTGCAGCCTCAGCCTGCTTCTTGTCTTTCCAGTCTACGTAGAGCAGAACGAGGTTGTGAAGACCGAGCGCCTTCATGTTCTGATTGTAGATGACGTCGAGACAGAGATCGAGCAACTCCTTATCCTTGATGTCGCTGCTCTCGAGGAGTGAACGCACATTAAGTTTCAGTTTATCGAGCACTTCCTCGTCGATAATGCCGTTGCTGTCTACGAGGTTGCGGAGTAACTGATACTTTTCGATGGTCTCTAAATGCTGGTCGCTCACTTCGATAGAGCGAGTGCCAGACTGGTTGGCTTGAATCTTATACATAAGCTTAAAATTTTTTATCTGTTTTACTTTTAATTTAATCTGTCAGAAATTTGAGAATGCCGAGCAATACGCTGGTGCGGGTTCTTTCGTCGATGATGCATTCCAGCGGGAATCCCATGACGAAGCTGCGGTAAGTAGTGCTCTTGTAGGCAACCGCCGCACTCGTTCCCGTATCGTATTGCATCGCCGTGAAGGCGTAATTGCCAACCGGTTTCAATATCTCGGGATGGGTTGCCGCATAATGCTGGGCATTCAGCTCGTTATAATAGCTGAACTGCAGACCTAATCCCTTGACGTTAGGCGAAGTGTAGACAATACTGTCTCGTTCTGTTACGGTTGAATCTTCGGGATTGATGTCCCTGGTGATGGCCGTAGAACCTGTAGGCTCATAGCTGAGTTTCAGAATATCGCTCAGGAACGCCTGTTCCTCTTCAGTCTGCATGTCGCTTCCGGTGTAAGAACCGCTTATCAGGATTCTGCCGCCTTGGCTGGCGTATTGCCTGATGCTGTTCTGCAGGGCAGGCGTGAACGACTTGAAGAAGGCGTGAGTATAGCCGTCATGGCGCTCCAGTCCGTTGATGAGGTCAACTGCCTGATAGTTCTTCATCTGAACCCTGCCGCTGGCGATGACTTCGCTCGAACAGCTGGAAATATTATATTTGCCCGAAGCCGCAATACTTGTAGCATGCGCCTGAACGTAGTTGAAGTCGTTGCCTGCCACAAACTTGCCAATCATTTCGTTGCCGCTGAAACCGAGTCCGAAACTGGTTTCGTTGCCCATTCTGCTTCTGTCGAACACCTGTTGCTTACCGCTCCATCCCGCCGTCAGTCCGTAGCTTACGCCCGGATCCTGATTGAGGTCGAATCCCTGCTTTTCCTCATCATCCACGACCTGCGGAGAGGCAAGACGATGGAAATTGTTTACGATGAGCACAGACTTGCTGGCAGCAGGATTATAGAGCACAGAGAGGGTTTCTGTGGTGAAACTTTCTCCTCCTGCATTAACCGCAGCCACCTTGAAATGGTAAAGCTTGCCCGGTTCCAGCTGCATCTGGCAGCGGGTGGTGTTCACGATGGTTCCGTTGTCAAAACCGCCTTGTCCCTCAGCCTTATAAATAATGTAAGAAGTAGGGCGGGCAGATGGTTCCGTCTGGTCCAGCTGGGCAGTCCATGAGAGTAGGGCAACACCTTGGTTCTGCGTAACGCTGAAGTTCTGCGGAGCCAGCGGCTGTACCACGTATCGGGTTCCATGATTGCTGTTTACGAAGCGCAGGATAGTTTTGTAGATGGAGCGTGCTATATAGAACTTTCCGAGCGGATCCTGAGCAATTCTCATGTCAGGGAAATTCTGATGCGAAAGCATTTCGAGAATAGCCGCCGGAACTTCCGGCAGACGGGTTTCAGAATAGTTTCTGTCCCATAGGTAGCGTTTGCCGAATTCTCCGAACTGAGCCGTCAGATCCGTAACGAGATTATCGCGCAAAGCCCTGGCGAAATCCTTGGATGTGAATCTTGAGATTCCGCTGTTCAGTATTCCGTCGTTATAATCTGTGGTGCAGATAGCAAGGGCTCCAAAGGTAGATTTTCCATCCTTATTGTAACCCGCATCACTATGAAGTGCCAGCGAGAGTTCTATAGGCACGTGCTTGCCATTTTTGGCAGGCATGTAAACCGAACCGCCGCCCAGCCAATTGGTCATCAGCGAACGGGTGTTGATGTCGTCGGCATAATCATTTTCTCCCTTCCTGCCTCCATAAACCTTATAAGGAGCACCAGCCCATTGGGCGTAGTATCTGGCTCCTTCCAGGCAACGGGGCAATCCGCTGGTGTAACCGCCACGCTCTATGTTTCCCATGCCGCCGCCAAAGCGGACAGCATCTGTAGTTACTACTCCACGGCGTGAAGCCTTGTTGGTGCAGACCACACGGTTGAACTCGTTACAGCCCTTGTCGAAATCGAAGGTACCCAGGTAAACCCAGGTGCCTCCGCCCATGCGCTGGTTAACGGAAAACTCTGTAGCTTCGCCCTTGTGATAAACGATGTATCTTGCATCGCTCACGCTCTTGGGGAGCGACTGGTAGCTTACGTAGACAGCGTATTTGCCGGCTTCCTTGAAACGGGGCTGGTAGCTTACCTGGCTGGTTTTCTTGCGCTTGGTAGCCTTCGCCTGTCTCACGGTTCCCATGCGGAACGGATTTTCCCCATCTTTCAGTCGGTAGCGGTTGGCAAAACCGAGCGAATCGCAGTTTTTCCATCGCTTGCTCGCCTCCTTTTCGAAATAATAAACCGACTTGACAGCATCATCATTATCGATCACTCTTGTTGAAGAAAAATGTATTCATCTGGCTGCGTG
>ENA-OOXJ01000044-OOXJ01000044.1-human-gut-metagenome-genome-assembly--contig:-NODE-44-length-108554-cov-13.743325_pt1 | contig 108554 bp, 88 predicted proteins | sample MGYA00241587_ERZ501343 | MGnify/ENA primary metagenome ERZ501343 (study PRJEB25962, sample SAMEA2042918) | human gut metagenome | biome: human gut; feature: human-associated habitat; material: faeces... | reverse complement strand
CCTAACTTTCAATATTTTCAAAGAACTTTTATGATTTTTTACCGGACACTAATGATAGTATTCTACAATTTGGCTGAAACTGTAGCTATCTTTCTGAGCAAACTCTTCTGTTACGACATACTGTTTTGTCAGTTGCCAAATAGAATACGGACTGACACCTCCGGCAAGAAGACCTTCAAGGCCAGCAACTTTATATATATCTTGAATATCAGTCCTGGCACTGATGTCAAAGATAAAATCGTAAAATTTATCAGGATTGGTAGATACACATTTTTTAAATGAATCTGCATGTTCAGGCAAGCTAATATGCCTTGCCTCTTTCCATAGCTTATCTTCATCTAGTTTTAGGAATGAGTTCAACCAGCTTATAATTGGCCATTTGGCATATGTCCCATCATCAACAACCTTGGAATAACAAAATGCAACAGGAGTATGATCCGGTTGCTCTACTATGAACTTTTTCCCAAACCTTCGCATAAGTTCCTGGGAACATTTCTTCATTTCAGGAATTAAAGAATTTTCCTGCAACGTATTACATATCAATTTCCATTTTCCCAACCACAAATACGGACAAAGAAATTGGCTGCATTTTCTTTCAGGGAAGTATGTTAAATCATGCATAGACTTGTATGATAGTATCAGTCCTTGATACCACTCCGCATCGTTTTCATCCAATGTGCCATACCATGCTCTAAGCATTTTTAGAAAATAGAACTCAATATCTCCCTCAAGACATTCCTCAATCGTGCTATTATCAATTAAAAGCGACCTAATTAGTCCATCGTATAAACCTGGAGCTACAGCCATAGCTGTGAATGCCATTGACAAAGTAGTTGTATTGCGCAGCGACAGAAGTTCAAGAATTAATGAACGGGCTACTGTTTTGTCCTGAGAATAACGGACCAATAGGTTTTCATACAATTTCAATATTTTTCTAACATAATACTCAACAAATACATCTGTCATCGTAAGGCCATAACAACGACCTTGATATGCCGTTTCCCGTACTGTTCTGCAAATGCTTCGGTGCAAAATTCCTAGCATTTCTTTTGAATATTCTACACATAATTTCGGGCACAACTCTTCCACTATCCCGTAAGCATCATGCTTATTGTACGATTTTGCTGATAAAAGGTAATTCAAAATCAGTTTCTCAGTCTCTTCCAATGCAAACTTACAATTGCTACTAATGGCATCCTGTATCAGATTGACAACGAAAAAGGCGTTTTGTTGTTTTGTCTCTGCGAACGCCCTTAAAACGCAAGACCTGTTATAATCATTATGTGCCCGCAATACATAAGCAACAGCAAATAACCTTGATTCTTGATCCTGTATATTGTTAATCATACCATACACTTCCTCAGAATTATTAAAGGCATAGCATGACAGACATGATAATATTGGGATGAACAGATTGTCACCTCTTTTAAGTATCGGCATCTTTCCATTAACAATCTTCCTGATAGTAGGAAACCAGTTCCGGGAGCTTACCCCGCGTAGAAAATATCCCAGCATCCTCTCATCCTTTCGACACATATCATCAATGAGGGTCTTCTCTGCACGGGATGGCTTATCCACAAAGGCCAGTACAGACAAAGTCAATAACTTCAAATGAAGGCGAATATCAGTATCTTCCAGAATACTGCGGGCTTCATCAACAAATTTTACAATATCGTGACCTCGTTTGAAATCAAGAACAGCCTTGACAGTAGATCTCAGTTCCAGTCCTTGAATTTCTTTTTTGATATCCGTCACGAATAGATTACCTGTCTCTGAGTAATGACGGGCAAGAGTATATTCATAAAAAGACTGATGGAAGAATGAGACAGCACATCCTTCTCGCCGAATAAGTCCATTACTTGCTAAGTACTCATAAGCCCGCTTTTGACTGGCTATGGGAGAAAACTGAGGATTAAGTGTTCCGGCCTTCCGGATTGTTTCTGCGATTTTGAACATCAAACTCTCACGCATTTCTATATCGTTTTGGGAAAATACTGAACTACAAATAACAGTATCCCAAAGCGCATCATATAAATCAATTTGACTATTAAAATTTATCTTTAATTTGTTTCTTTTGAACAAGATACAAAATGAATCAAGCATTTGTACATTCCTTAACAGCTTTGCTGTAACTCGATCCACTTTTTTGTCTAGTCCATTCTCAATATTGTTCAATGCTGCAGAAACTTCTTCATCAGTCAGTTCGCCTATTTCTATTAATATAGATTTGTCTTTCAATCTATTCAGATCAGGATCATATTCAAGGTCATACTTACGACAAGAAACGACTGCACTGACATTAGGCCAATCCTCCAGTGACTTAAGCACTGCTAACACCATATTTAGATGTTTTCTGTCATTTGCAAGAGATTGCGACAAGGCGTCAATCTGGTCTACAATCAAAATCACCCTTTCAGTTTCAACACTATAATACGCCAGCGCATCCCGCATCTTTTCTAATGTAATAGGATTACCATTATCGTCTATAGAATCAGCCTTGATGCACAAATACTTAATACCATCTCCATGCGGTATGGAAATCAAATCTTTCAATAATGCTGACTTTCCAACTCCAGCATCACCGACCAAAAGACAAATATTTTTCTGAGATCTAACGGAATCGTCATTAATCCATTGCAATATTTGATTAACTTGAGGCCTGGCTATATGTGAATTATTTATCCCATGCAATTCTGAAGAGACAGCATTAAAGTACATTTTTTGTTGCGATACAAAACGTTTCGCTAAATCTCTATCATCCTTTATAGATTCCATCTTTTGTTCATATAGTTTACGCCAGCGCGCAATGGTTGCTGCAATATTACCTTCACCGCATTTTTCAGTATCCTTGAAATGGTATCTCGCTTTACTTCGAACATGAGCGAATTTATTTCTAAATTCTTCAATGGCAACTATATCAATATTACGCCAATAAAATTTTCGATGGACATCATCACAGGCTATAAAAAGGACGAGTTCACCTTTATGTCGTTCCGCATAAGCATACATCGACTGTGGAATATCATAAAATACATTCCCATTTTTTTCAGGATACGTAAGATGTTTAACTTGAACTGTAATCTTTTCTCTTGCTCTACCATCCGGGCAAAGGATATCAAGGTAACCGTCTATATTAGGCAAAGTACCGCCTTCTTGGAGTTGACGGCAATCTACAAGATTATCTGGAAGGAAGGTCTTCAGGAACAATATTGAGCGAGTATCCAATTTACTGGATTCTACAACATTTGTATTTGGTAATAATTTCCTATCCATAATTATTGAATTATCTCACGTTTCTGAATATTTCCATCATTTCTTCAAACTGCGTTACAGCTTCCTTCTCATTCAACCCCGCCTTCACCGCCACAGCAAAAAGATCATTCTTAGTCGGTTCTATACTGTCATTGATTGAGGTCGTCCGAAATCCATTTATACCGTCACTTGGCAACAGATCGTATGCCGGAGCAAAATGCCAATCGCCATTACGATAAATAAAGGAGAAGTTCTTGGCATGGTCATCCTTATTGTCTATCAGGAAATTGAACACCATCAAGCGATATACTTTCCACATTTCGGCCACACTGTGAGTCAATGCAGCACATACTTGGAAAATATGTGTGTAATCAATACTTGGCAGACGATAATCAGCACCGGTAATACCGGCCATGCTGATAACATGCAACTTCCCATTTGGCGTTCTGTCAAAGCGCTCTACTCCGAAATATTTATCTTCAAACAGCCGCGTTTCCGGCATTTCAATTCCGCATTGCTTAGCAAGAAGCGAGTAACGGTATTCATCCATACCGATATTTTGCGGATCCCATTTTGCACGGAACTTTACCAGCCACTCCTTATCATTGTAGCGGACGAAGATTTTAGGTCGCGCTCCTCCAGGAGAGCCTCCGCGATCCTGAAATTCCCGGATGCTTTCACCAGTATAATTGTCACTGTCCAGGATCCGCTCGGCCTCCAAAGCCAGTTTCTCAAAATCTGCATAGTCCTGCCTCGTTCCTACGCTGTAATCCGGACGGAACTCCAACGCTCCGCGCCCCGTCGAACCAACCAGCGTAAGGCGGTCCAATAAGGTCAATGTACGTGGATTCACACCTTTTTGCTGCAAATATCTGTCGAGAATGAGCAACCCCCACCCATCCGGCAGACAATCGTCACAAATGCCGAAACCACCTTCAAACGGACGAGGTTTTGCAATGAAAACTCCGCTTCTCAATGGCAATTCAAAGGGAGATATTGAGAATCCGGAACTCAGCCAGTCGGCAGAGTACTCAAACGCACACAACCGTTCTTTAGTCAGAGCCAGACGACCTACCGACCTATCGTTATAAAACACTTCTACCTGTTTAATGCTATTCATTTTTCTTTCCTCTTTTTTTACGGACAACATTCTGCTCATTCAAGATATCATTCAATGACTGATACTGCCTGTGCGAAAAAAGAGCATCAAAATCTGAAAGCGCATTCAAGGCAAATCCAATTTGAAGCAGACCCTTCAAGGATATCTCCCCTGTCTGCTCAAACCGACGGTATGTCGCAAATTTCACCCCTGACCTTGCGGCCATTCCTTCCTGAGTCAAATCCAGTTCCAGACGCCTTTCCCTGACCCTTGCCGCAATCTGACGGGCAATTTCATTAGGATTTGACATACCAATTGCTAATATATTGTCCATAATCTCTAAATATTCGAATTAACAAATAAGATATTATCCGTAACAAAGGTAATAATTATATTACAAATGTCCACGAAAAATCCAAATTATCTCAAAAATCTCAAGCAAGAAACACTAACTTTGTACATTGAATTCAATACAGCACGCAAATGATCAAAATCTACGGAATGCCCACATGCCCCGACTGCACATACGTCGAGGAACAGATCAAGGGAAATGACCGACACCTGGTCATCGACATCGGCGCCCACGTCAAGAACCTCAAGGAGTTCCTGCGCCTAAAGGACAGCAGCCCGGCATTCGACGGAGCCAGACGCTCCGGTGCGGCCGGCATCCCCTGCTTCCTCCTTGAGGACGGCACCGTCACCCTCATCCCGGAAGAAGCAGGGCTCCGCTCCCGCCCCGTCGCCGAAGGCGCCTCCTGCGGGGTTGATGGCTCAGGGTGCTGAAGACAAGACCTTTGGGGATAAGGTCTGATGCCAAAATAATTCGTATCTTTGGGTTATAAATTAAATAATAATGTCAGAGAAGAACATAACGCTACTTAGAGACCATGCGCAGGAACGCATTGGCGAAGCAGGCTAAGATTGCACAATAATTATTCAGGAACTGGAATTAAAAACTAGGATTTTTTATAAATGTCAGACGCACTTTTGGGGACATTATCAAAAGTCCCTTCCAAAGATGGCATGTCTTCAACTTTTTTATCCGTGAGTAAAATATATCTAACACCTTTATTGGAAATAACGATTCTTGTCTTCACTTCAGTATTTGAGATATTTTTCATAGAGATGATTTTCGCCTCGGGAATAATAACATGCCTGTATTTAAATTGAAAATCAATACCATTGAAAGGAATATTAAATACTTCTTCAGTGCTATTGGATATGAGGAAGGTGTGAGATGCATCTCCATTCTGTTCAAAGTTTGCCTTTATATCATCAACACCCATAAGAATATCAAACGACACCGTACTATCACTACCATCGACCTCCACCCCAACAAATTTATTTTCTTTCCATTTTAAAAGGGAAGAAGCGGTTTTCATATTTTCATCAGTACACATAGCGTACTTCTCAAAGTTTACATTGTATGCAAATTCTATTTCTTTTATGTTCTCATAATATCTTTTAATTTGCTTGAATGTTTTAAAGTTTTCTTTTGGAGGAAAATGCATTTTTATTGACGGAAATATGGACATCACAAATTCTTTGCCCTCCCACAAAGCTATAGGTAGCTCTATCCACTTCAATGCCTCTGAATTATTATCGTACGATTTGAGTAAGGAAACATTACATACGCAGGTCTCATTATTGTTTTCTGGCGTATGCTTTATTTTAAATGTTAATTCGAAAGATTCCAAGGTTGCTTTAAGGTGTAGTGTTTCACCTATATAATATTTCGTAAAGGTCACGATTTCATTAAAATGTATATCTGGTATGCGAATTGATACCTTTGTATTATTAAATGTAGGTGCGATAAAAACTGCATTATAATCATCTCTATCTCCTATTATCATTCCATTCATCTCAACACTTATATCTTTCAGCGCTTCTCCTTCAATTTTATATGTAGGGACAGGTAATTCTGGTATCAAATCATTAAATACAGTTGGATCTTTATTTACGATTCTTTCTCCTACTATAAAAGGTATGTCAACTCTCACTCTCACATTTTCATTACCCTGTGTTTCAAATGTCACCTCATTTCGATTATCTTTAGGCTTAATGTTTGGATATAATTGATGTAGTTCACAATATCTCCTAAATGTCTCTGCAGATATCCTTTTTTTCTTGAAATCATCATGTATTTTTTTATTTAATGTTTCAAAGATTCTAGGAAATAAGTCTTCAGCTTTTGCGTCATAATAAGTTACATTTGTTTTTGCCAATCTATTTATTTTATAGTTTTTCATTCCAGGAGATATTAAAAAGAATCTCCTGGTGTTACCTCCCACGGCATTTTTTATATCATTAATGAGTTGAAAGACATTTCCGTCTTCTAGGCTATAACCAATGAATAAAATATCTTTTGTCAGAATTTGAGATGCTATTGTGCTCCACAAAAATGGTTCTTTTCTTTTTTTCGGATTAAAATAGTCATAATAATCATCTTGCGTTATAACGATGTTGTTTCTTGCAATAAGATCTCCATGTATTTTGTATATGATAGTCTTGTCCTTAGGAAGATTGACGCAATCTTTTGTTGTTCGTACAACGTATGCATCCGAGCCATAGGCATCTTCAAGCAGAGTGTCATAATTTGTTGTAATAATTGTGTGGAAATGAGGAATTTTAGTTAAAGTTTCATGATCTGACATATCCTCAGGGTCAAATGCTAAAACTTTCTCCAATATTTGGATCAATCTATCTCTGTCATACATCTCCTCATATTCCTTAGCAACAACTTTTAAATCATCGCTTGTTATGTTGTGCCTTTCTTCCTCTGAGATGGCATCTTTTATAGCTTTCACTATGTCAGATGCTTTAGGTCCTCCAGCTTTAAAAGAAAAGCCAGAACCTATAAACAAGGTCACTTCTTCCCTTCTAATACAATCTATTAATTCTTTAAAATCAGGCATATTCATTCTCCGTTTTTATTCTGCTAAGATACTACAATATCGTTTTCGAATAGAATTACATACGCAAGTATTTTGTATCTTTGGCAGACAAAATACTTGCAATGGCAAAAACTACTAAAAAAGCAACAAACGAAGAGACACTGGAAACAATACTTTTCAACTGCCGCAACAGTTTGAGAGGGCGTGCAGCCATGACCGACAAGCGCGATTTGCTGTTGACACTGGTATTCCTGAAATTTATAGGGGAACGGTTCAAACAACAAAAAGAGAAAATCCGGCATGAAATTGTGGAAGTCCAAGGCATTCACGACGAGGCTTTTGTTGAATTGCAACTGTCCCGTCCCAATCAGTATATGCAGGATGGCGTGTTTTTCTTGACCGACGAAACATTTTGGGGCAAGCTGATTCTTACGGCCCCTACCGGCATGGCGATAGCTTTCGATACGGCCATAAAAACGCTGGACGATAATGAGCCGAAATTGAGGAATGCCCTGCCGCAGCAGATTTTTACGAAAACAGCCCTTGAGCCGGGTGTCTTGAAAAGCGTAGTGGACGAAATCAACAAGATAGATTCCAAGAGATTCAACGAACATGACCTAATAGGGCGAGTGTATGAGTATTTTCTGCAAGCCTTTTCCATCAATGCCGACAAGGAGGAAGGCGAGTTTTACACGCCGCATTCTATCGTGGAACTTATCGCCTCGCTCATTGAGCCGTTCGACGGTACGGTATATGATCCCTGCTGCGGCTCTGGCGGTATGTTCGTACAGGCCACGAAATTTATAGAGGCACACGGAGGCAACACGAAAGCGGTCAATGTGTATGGCCAGGAATCGGAACCGGCTACCTATCGCCTGGCCAAAATGAATCTGGCCATTCGGGGCATCTCTTACCATTTGGGTGACCGTGCCGTGTCCACCTTCTCCAATGACCAGCATAAAGACCTTAAATTCGACTATATCATGGCAAATCCACCATTCAATTTGAAGAAATATGCCGAGTATGGAGAATTTGAGACGGATCCACGCTGGAAAGGTTATGGCGTTCCGCCAACCAGCAATGCCAACTACGCATGGATCCTTCATATCCTGAACAAACTGGATGTCAATCACGGAATTGCAGGATTCCTGCTTGCCAATGGTGCATTGGACGACAGCGACACGCTTGAAATACGCAAACAGTTGATCGAAAACGACAAAATCGAGGCCATCATCGTCCTGCCACGCAACATGTTCTATTCTACCGATATATCCGTTACGCTCTGGATCTTGAACAATAACAAGAAAGGAGGTCCGTGGCACGGCAGACAACTGCGTAACCGCACGGGTGAAATTCTGTTCATCGATCTCCGTACTTGGAGTGAAAACATCTATGAAAAGAAATATGTTCGGCTATCGGAAAATCAGATAGAGCGGGTTTGTCAAATCTATTTCAACTGGCAGACCGAGAATTTTGCCGAGTATGCCGAGCCTGAATTATACTATGCCGCTCATCATGGCGAAATCCAACAGAAAGGATATTCTCTCGTCCCTTCCAGATATATTGAATTTATCGATCGCGACACGGAAATTGATTATAAATCAGCCATCTCCGAGATGAGACGTAAGTTTGACGAGCTGAAGAAAAGATGGGATGCAAATGAAACCGAACTCGTAAACGCCTTCAAAATTTTGGGATATGGAAAAGAATAAACTACAGACCGATATCATAACCGAGAATTTCGTTTCCGATATCAGAACCATCATAGAACAAGGACGGAAACAGGCTTATGCCGCAACTGGTCAAATAGCCATCGCGACTTATTGGAACATCGGGCGGCGTATCGTGGAAGAGGAGCAACATGGAGCAAGTAGGGCCGCATACGGACAAAAACTTATCCCGGCTCTTGCTGTCAGACTTGCTGCTGAATACGGAACCGGCTATGGTAAGCGTAACTTGGCATATTACCGAAAGTTTTATCTGGAATTCAAGGATGTAGAGATTTTGCACACGCGTGTGCAAAATCTTACTTGGTCACATATCCGCAGACTTCTTTCAGTCAGCAATACGCAGGCAAGGGAATGGTATCTGAAAACAGCCGCCGAGGATATGTGGAGCGTGGACGACCTTGACAGGAATATCTCCACCCAATATTATGAACGGCGGCTGGCAGCCCAAAGGAAAAGTTCGACTCTGCCCGTACCTTATACCGGTCAAGCAGATCCGTTGGAATACATAAAGAATCCGATGGTAGCTGAATTTATGGGATTCCACCGCGATACCGACTATTCCGAATCAGAACTGGAACAGGCATTGATTGACAATCTCGAAAAATTCATCATGGAACTCGGTCGTGGATTTGCTTTTGTGGAAAGGCAGCAGCATATTGTGACTGATACAGCTGATTTCTACATTGACCTTGTATTCTATAACTACAAGATGAAGCGGTTCGTCATCTTTGAACTGAAAACCCATAAGTTGACCCATCAGGACATCGGACAGTTGGATATGTACATCCGCATGTACGATGATTTAGTTAAGGGAGAGGATGACAATCCGACCATCGGTGTGTTGCTCTGCACGGATACGGACAACACCATAGCTAAGTATTCGGTACTTCACGACAGCGACCAGATTTTTGCTGCCAAATATATGACATATATGCCTACCGAAGAGGAACTGCGCCGGGAAATAGAGCAGCAGAAACGCTTCTTTATGGAACAGCATGGAAAAGAGGAGGTGTGATATGGAAAGCAGCGGTGTAAAATGGGTGCGGCTCGGAGATTTCATCGAGCAAAGGCGAGAAAACAACTCCTCACTAAAATATGGCGTTGAACTAATTGAAGGAGTAAACAACGATGGTGAATTTCAACCGACAAAGGCTCTTACTGATAATATCAATCTAAAGCCATATAAAGTTGTCAGGCATGGTGATATTGTTTATAATCCATCAAGGTTAAACATCGGTTCTCTGGCTTATAGAACTGGTGGAATGTGTATCGTTTCTCACCTATATCAAGTGTTTTATATAAAAAAGGAATATCAGTCCACATTGTCTGCGGAATATCTGACCCTCTATCTTCGGCGGAGTGAGTTCTACCGATATGTAGATTATGATAATTTCGGTAGCCAAAGAGCGGAATACAACTTGCGTAAATTGGGAGAACTGCTTATTCCTCTTCCCGCCATTGCCGAACAGCAGAAAGTGGTAAATGTTTGGAAAGCATTCAGGGAAATCAATGAACAGAACAAAGCGAAGGCTACTCCGTTGATGCAGGTCTGCCAAAGCTATATCCAAGAATTGAAACACAAATATCCGATGCAAGAAATCGGTCCGTATATCGAAGAATCTAATGACCGCAATTTAGATGGTCAATTTACTGAAGAAGAAGTTCGTGGAATCGCGACCTCTAAAGGATTGATTGAGACAAAGGCTAATTTGAAGGGGGTCTCTTTGAATTCATACAAATTGGTAAAACCGAAAGAAATAGCTTTTGTACCTGACACCTCCCGTCGAGGAGAAAAAATGAGTTTGGGATTGAATGATTCTAACAAAACTTATATCGTTTCATCTATTTCATGTGTATTTAAAGTCAATGAGAGTTTTATTTTACCGAATTTTCTTTATCTATGGTTCTGTCGCTCGGAATTTGACCGATACGCCCGCTTTAACTCTTGGGGAAGTGCCCGAGAGGCATTTTCATTTGAGGATATGAAGCGTTGTAAGATTCCTCTTCCTCCCATTGACATTCAGCAGGCAATCGTCAATATCTACAAATGTGCCAACGAAGCAAAACAGATAGCGGAAGAAGCAGACCGGCTGTCGCGGGAAGTATGTCCGGCATTGCTTCAACACATCATACATTCTTAACAATAGCGATTATGGCAGGCAAAGGAAAATATTATGAAAGTCAGTTTGAGGAGGCGACCATCGCCCTCCTCCGTGAGTCGCATTGGCAATATACATTCGGCGATGACATTCACCGGAAATATACTGACCCACTGATAGAAGACGACTTGCGGGCGTTTCTTTCCGCACAATATAAAGACAGGCAATTGACCGAAGCCGAGGTGGACGGCATTGTCGCCAACCTGCGCAACACGGGCGGACAGAATGATTATCATGCCCTGCAAAACACCTTCCTGCTCTATCGGGACGGATACGACTTTACCTACAGCGACGGCAGGGGCAATCCGTTCCGACTGGAATACATCGACTTCGAGCATCCCGACCATAATATTTTCCGCTGCGTCAACCAATTTGTCATGGAACAGGGACGCGAAAACCGCCGCCCCGACATCCTGCTTTTCGTCAACGGCATACCGGTCTGCATCGTCGAACTCAAAAATCCGACGAAACATAATGCAACTATCCGCGACGCGCATACGCAGATCTGCACCCGATACATGCGCGACATTCCCGCCTTGTTGAAATACTGTGCGCTGGCGGTAATCAGCGACGGTGCGAAGAACGCACTCGGAACGACCTATACCCCGTTTGAATTCTTCTACGAATGGAAGAAGATAGATAATGAAGACAAGGCAGGGAAAGGACTTGACACGCTGCGGACGTTGATCCGCGGGGCACTCTCTCCCGAACGCATCTTGGAGATTTTGAGGGACTACGTCTATTTCCCCGACCCGACGAAAGAAGACGACACGACTGAGATTGTATGCCGCTATCCGCAATTCTTCGCCACACGCAAGTTGCGCGACCATATTCTGGACCATCTGCGCTCAGTCGGAGGCGATGGAAAGGGCGGTACCTATTTCGGAGCCACAGGCTGTGGAAAGACCTATACGATGCTTTTCCTCGCCCGCCAGTTGGCACTCCGTTGCAGAAGACAGTTGGGCAGCCCCACCATCCTCATCATTGTTGACCGAGAAGACCTGGAAACCCAGAGCGGTAAACTGTTCTGCCGCTCGAAACGCTTCCTTGAGGACGAAGCCGTCAAAGTGTTTGAAACCCGTAAGGAATTGGCAGAAGAGATGAGCACCCGGAAAACTGGTGGAATCTACATCACTACGATACAGAAATTCGCTGAGTCCACTGGACTTCTGACGGAGCGTTCCAACGTCATCTGCATGAGCGATGAGGCGCACCGCTCGCAAAATAATCTCGGCTCCAAACTTTCCATCCAGACCGAGGGCGAGGCCGACAAGATAGGCGCACGGATTACTTACGGATTCGCCAAATACCTTCGGGACGCATTACCCAACGCGACGTATGTAGGCTTCACCGGAACCCCTATCGACGAGACCATCCATGTGTTCGGCGATGTCGTAGATCAATACACGATGAAGGAGTCGGAGGATGACGGCATCACCGTTCCCATCAAATACGATCCCCGCCTGGCTCGAGTTTTCCTGAATAAGGAACAAGCTGAAAAGGTGGAGGAATACTATCGGCTTTGTGCGGACGAGGGAGCCACGCCAGAAGATATTGCCAAGAGCAAAGCCGCCATGTCGAGCATGGAGGTGATTATCGGCGATGAAGATGTGCTGCGCCGGGTAGCCAAGGACATTATAGACGATTACAAACGCCGGACGGAAACGACCGACCGACTGCAAAAGGCGATGATAACCTGTGCCGACCGTAAAATAGCGTTCCGACTGTATAAAATCATGCGGGAACTTCAACCCGATTGGTTCGAGAAGAAAAAGGCTCTGAACGAACTTGTATTGACGGCAGATGAAAAGGCCAAACTCAATGACATCGCTTTTGTCAATATGGTCATGACCCGTGACAAGGACGATGAAAAGGAACTGTACAATTTGCTTGGAGACAAGGAGTATCGGAAATTTCTCGATACCGAGTTCAAGTCTGAGAAATCCAACTTCCACATATCCATCAATGTAGACATGTGGATTACGGGATTCGATGTGCCTTGCCTAACCATGCTTTACAACGATAAACCGCTGTCGAAGCACACGTTGATACAGACTATATCACGAGTGAACCGCCGATACGGTACCAAGGAATTTGGCTTCATCATTGACTACATTGGAATCCGCGAGGAGATGAAGAAGGCCATGAAGAAATACGGAGGAGAGGTCGGACCGCAAGAGGATTTGGAGACAGCCCATGAGATACTGAAAAACGAGCTGCAGCTTTTACAAGAGAGATTGTCCGGCCTTTCATTCAAACGATTCTTCCGGGACAATGACCTTGCGCGGCTCCAGTTCATTCAGGAGGCGGCAGAATACATACTTGCCAACAGCGTGGAACGGAAGGGAGAAGTCTCTTTCCTGAAACTATTCAAGGAACATGTCAAAAGACTGCGCTCTGCTTACAATATATGCAATCCGGCTGGAATCCTGACTGATGAAGAGGTGACATGGAGCCAATGTTTTATGGGAATCTGTTCATACGTCAACAAAATGACCGCCACCGAGCACGATACGGAAAGTATGAACCGACATGTGGAACAGATGGTTCAGGAGGCTATCCTCGCCAGTGGTGTGGAACGGGTTATGAACGAAGGTGTTGAAGAAAACATTTTCAGCGACTCGTTTTCCAAAGAAGTGGAAGAGATAAAGATGCCGTTCACCAAGTTCCAGATTCTTTGTAAACTTGTAGCCAAAGCGATCAGAGCATACAGTCGGACAAACAAGATACAGGCCGAACATTTTCAGAAGATGCTCGAAGAGACAATCGACGCATACAATACTCGTGATAAGTTGACTTTCACCAACGATGTGACCCAGAATGTTGTAAACGATGTGTACGACATCGTTTCATATAAAATCAACGGGCTTTCAAACAAACTGATGGATATCCTGAAAGAACTTAAAACCGATAGCGAAAAGTTCAAGGTCTTAGGTATCACATTTGAGGAAAAGGCTTTCTTTGATGTTCTTGTCGAAGTACGCGACAAACATGGCTTTGAATATGCGGATGATCACTGCATCGAATTGGCAAAGAAAATCAAAGTCCTAATCGACGACACCGCCATCTATGCCGACTGGCTGAACAACGACAATCTCAAAAGCAAACTTGCCAGCCAGCTCACATACCTCCTCTACAAAGAGGGCTACCCGCCCCAGTGGGATGAAGAAGTCTTCCAAAAAGTACTGGAGCAGGTGGAGAATTATAAGAAACATGAATAATTGCGAATAATAGTTGTCATATATGAATATCAAAGAATTAATTTATTACATACAGTCTGCCAATATCAATTTTTTAATTGGTTCTGGAGCCTCACGCCCATATCTTGCAACTTTAGGCTCGATAGAAAAATTGCTTACTAGGTTAAACGATGATATACATACTCATCATGCGGCTAAATATAAAATAGCAGAAGCATCCATATACAAAGCATTCTATGATTCTGTTATTGCACCTAATAGATTCTTAGGATACGGGTCTGATTATTGTGAAACGAAAAGTAATTATCAAAACTATTTAATTACATGGAATAGCTTATTAAACAAAAGACATTCTCGCATTCTCAATAAACAATTAAATATCTTCACGACAAACATTGATTTAATGATTGAAGATGCTGCAAGTGGATTGGGTATAGAGTTGAATGATGGTTTTAGAGGAAGCATTGATCCGATCTATGACGAAGCCAATTTTATGAAATCTATAATGCAGACAAGCATACATTTTCAACATACTTCAGAAATCCCGGTATTTAATTTGCTTAAAATACATGGCTCTATCAATTGGAGTGATCGGGATAATCATATAGTGCATGAACGCTTTTGGTATTGTTCTGTAGATGACGAAATAAAAAAATTAGGAGATGATAAATTTGTCAATCTGTTTACAGAGACGGAAGAAAGAAAAACTGAAAAAACATATGAGCAAATTATAGAAGATGCTGAAGATCTTGAATTATTATATGAAGCTTCCGAATATGATGCTTTCATTACTGCGTATAAAAAATTTATAATAATCAATCCGACAAAAAGAAAATTTGCAGAAACGGTACTTGATTATCATTTCTACGAATTAATGCGATTGTATTCCAATGCGTTGGAAAAAGAAAATTCAGTCCTTTTTGTTGTAGGTTTTTCGTTCGCCGATGAACATATTGCAACACTTACGAGACGTTCCGCAGAAAATAATCCAACTCTAAAAGTGATTATTTTTGCATATTCTGATGAAGAAGAAGAATCGTTTAAAAAGAACATAGGCATTGATTCTACTTGTGTCAATAATAATATTCTTATCCTTACGCCAACTAAAATGAAGAATTTGAATGTGGATGATGAATATAAAAGTGTGGTTTGTGATATTGAGCATTTAGATATGAATGCAATTAATAGGATTTTCGAATATATCAATAAAACAATTCACGCAAGTTATGAATAACAAACACATAGGGATACATAACTCAGTATTTAGAGTTGGAGTAGTATATTCTGTAAATGGACGTGAGGTCAAGATTCGTGTAGATCATAATAAAAATTCTTCCCATCTGATTTACAAAGGGGCATTGATAAAAAATGTTTCAGTAGGAAGCTATGTAAAAATTCTCAAAGGATACACTCCGATTATTGGAAAAGTAGAATCAGAATATATTGATGAGAGCAAACAAGAAGATAAAGTATTGATTTCAGCGGAGGATTCCATAAATAGGATATTGATTGTCAAGTTAATTGGCTTTATTGACAATCAAATTTTCCGTCGTGGAGTTAATGAATTGCCATTAATAGATAACGAATGCCATCTTTTAACAAATGAAGAGTTTAATCTTATTCATACATTCGCTGGCTCCGGTAAAGAGACTATTGAGGTCGGCCATCTTGCAAATGATTCACTTGTTCCTGTAAATCTTGGAATTGGAAAACTTTTTTCTAGTCATATTGGAATATTCGGCAATACAGGCTCTGGCAAGTCATATACATTGGCCAAAATCTATAGGCAGCTTTTTACTCATTATTCTGGCAATAGTGCATTTAAGGAGAATGCTCAATTTTTGTTTTTTGATTTTAATGGAGAGTATTCTTCCCATAATAGTATTATCTCGGATTCTGACAAAAAAGTATATAAATTAAATACAAGAAAAGATAATGGAGATAAAATTCCATTAGCAGATGATGATTTCTTGGATATTAATTTATTGAGTATATTCTCTAATGCAACCGAAAAGACGCAACGACCTTTCATTGCAAGAAGTATTGATTTGTATAAGAAGATTAATAAGGACGAAAACAAGTTTCGGAATTTTTTGAAAAAGCAAATCAAGGATATATTGATAATGTCTGATAAGGTCAAAAGTGAATTGCTTCTTGATTATGTAGTAGAGATACTTCCACCCAAATATGATGAACAGGGATTAGATATCGGATTAAAATCTGACATTCATTATCACAACAAAAGTTGTTGTTATTATTCCGATTCGAGTGGTGTTTTTATTAACTTTCAAGAACAACCAGAGCAAATAGAAAATCTTATTATTTACAGTCAAGTAGATCAATTTAAATTCACAGATAGTTTTATCCATAATTTTATTTGCATAATGTATATGCGAATGATATACGATGTGTTAGCTAACAGAGCATTAAATGAGCACATAGCTCCTGCGATTCATAAACTTCGTCAATCAGAATCAGACATCTCTCGCATATTTAATTCCTCAAAAGATATAGGTGATTTTTGGGGCGATTCTAATATTGTAGTTATTGATTTAAGCGACGTAAATACCGACACAAAGAAACGTATTCCATTATTGCTGACCAATAAACTATATAATGAACATAAAAAAGCCGGGAAAGCAAAAAAATACTTAAATTTGATAGTAGATGAAGCGCATAATATATTGTCCTATCAATCAACACGTGAAAGCGAAGAGTGGAAAGATTATCGACTAGAAGTTTTTGAAGAAATTATTAAAGAGGGGCGAAAATTCGGAGTATTCATGACTATTGCCAGTCAACGCCCGTCTGATATTTCTTCTACTATAATATCACAATTACATAATTATTTTATACATCGGCTTGTTAATGAAAAGGACATACAACAAGTAAACAACACAATATCATATCTAGATAAGGTTTCGGTTGAATCATTGCCGATTTTATCAACTGGGGTTTGTGTAATTGCAGGTCAACTTGCTGAAATGCCACTTGTTGTACAAATAAGTAAAATTGAAAATGATTTTCGTCCCCAGAACGAAACTATAGATATAGAAAAAATCTGGCGCTGAGTTAAAAGTAAAACAAGAATTATAAGTTGTTACTTATGCAGTAACAAACATTTAATTTTATATCTTTGCATTAACAATAAACAATTTTATATTTAACCCTAAAATTTGGCATTAAATATAAACTAAATTATAGTTAATATGGCACAGCTGAAAGATTACTCCATCCCCGAGCTGATTCACCTGCTCGGAAGCCGTTACAGGGATTACCGGCAGAGGGCCGATATGACTCAGAAGGAGGTGGCCGAACGGGCAGGGCTGTCTGTCGTGACTGTCTACAAGTTCGAGAGCGGGGCGGCCAACAATCTGTCTCTCGGGACCTTTCTTCTGCTGCTGAAGGCAGTTGGATGGATAGACGCGCTGGATGAGCTGATGCCGGAACTTCCGCCGTCCCCCTATCTTTTGAAAGACAATGATAGAAAAGTACAGCGGATAAGGCACAGGCGGGAAAAGGTTATTAATTCTAAAGTCAAGCTATGAGCAGAATGATCAAAGTAATACTGTGGGGCGAGGAGGTCGGCCGGCTGCTGTGGGATGAGCGAAGACACCTGTCTTATTTCACTTTCAATCCGGATTTTCTGAGCAAAGGAATTGATATTGCCCCGCTTACCGCTCCTATTGGAGATATCGGGAGCAGGATGCCTGTCTACGGTGCATCGGAGCGCATATATCAGAAGCTTCCCCCTTTCATAGCGGATTCTCTGCCGGATGACTGGGGAAACAGACTATTTGATTACTGGAGGCAGGAGCATCGGATCCCGGCGGCGGAGATTACCCCTCTCGAGAAATTGTCATTCATTGGAAGCAGAGGTATGGGCGCTCTAGAATTCATTCCCGAGACCGGGAGTTATATAAGCAGAGGGAAGATAGATATCCAGTCGCTGACAGCCCTTGCTCAGAAAATATTCTCCGACAGGGAGAATGCACGCATCCTTCCGGAAGAGTCCCTGACCATGCAGTCACTGATCGCCGTAGGCACATCGGCAGGCGGACGTCAGCCCAAGGCCGTAGTCGCTGTTTCCAAGGAAACCGGGGAGATACGTTCTGGACAGATATACGGTCTGGAAGGCTACGACTACTGCATTCTGAAGTTCGGTGACCCGGCCCGCTCTTCCGCCGAACTGGAGATGAGCTATTGGCGTATGGCTGTGGATGCCGGCATACGGATGACTGATTCGAGGCTTATGGAGATAGAGGGCACAAAGCATTTCCTGACTGAACGTTTCGATCGGGAAAACGGCCGGAAACTGCACATACAGACTCTCGCGGCTATGTATCCGGACGCTGCAAGCTATGAGGACATGCTGCTGGTGTGCCGGAAACTGCAGCTGCCGGAAACCGACTCCGAGGAGGTTTTCCGCAGAATGGTTTTCAACATCCTGTCCAACAACACCGACAACCACAACAAGAACTTCTCCTTCATCATGAATCCTCAAGGGCAATGGAGACTGGCTCCCGCATACGACATGACCTTCATATTCAACGCAGGAGGCTATCAGGCGCAGGAGGAGCACTGTCTGTCGGCCGGCGGCAAACTGCATGATTTTACAAAAGAGGATATTCTGGCTTTCGCAGCTGCGAACGGCATAAGACGACCGGCATCCATAATTGATAAAGTTGCCGCCTCACTCAGCCGTTTCAGAGCCATCGCCACCGGATACGGTGTTAAGCAAGAATGGATCCCGCGTATAGAATCCAGTATCCACCGTCACATGATCGAATGCGGCTGCATGACGGTTCCATCCAGTAAGGTCACATTCGAGGACACAAAAGGAAATACCATTTCCAATATCAGAATCGAACAGGCCTATCATGGAAATTATCACCTTCTCGCCGACATCAACGGCCATGAACGCAAATACATCATCCGTAAAGGCACGAATCTGTATTCGGAAATAAGTTCAATTGGAGCCAACAGATTGCCTGAGGACTATTTGCGGACTCTCGCAGAGACATTGCTTTACCCAAACCTACTAATTTCCAATCATAATCTATTTTTACCATGGACTTTACGATTTGGAAATACGAAAATGGATATCAGACCGACGTAATTCCCATAGTCTACCTCCACTCCTTCCGCGGCAACGGCGAGGACGTCTGGAATGCCTGCAACGGGCTGAAGGACTGCCCGCCGATGGTGCTGGTGTCGGTCAACAATCCGGGTACGGGGCTGGACGACGAGCTGTCGCCCTGGCCGGCGGAGGGGGTGTGGAAGGACCAGGCGCCTTACAAGGGGCTGGCGGCGGAGCATCTGCGCTGGATGATGGAGGAGTGCGTCCCGCAGGTGGAGGCACAATTCGGTGGAAAGGACATCCTGCCGGTCATCGCCGGCTACTCCCTCGCGGGCCTCTTCGCCCTCTGGGCCGCCTGGAATTCAGGGTATTTCCGCAGGGTGGCAAGTGTCTCCGGCTCCCTCTGGTATCCGGGATTCACGGATTATATCAGGAACGATGCGCCGAAGAGCGGCTGCGGGGAAAAGACCGGCCTGGAAAAGGCCTATTTCTCCCTCGGCGACCGGGAGAGCCGCACCCGCCATCCGCTGATGAGCCGGGTGGACGCCTGCACCGCGGAAGTGGTGGAGAAGTTCAGGTCATACGGCATCGAGACGACTTTCGAATGGAATCCCGGCAACCATTTCGACCATCCGGAGCTCCGCATGGCCCGGGCCCTCGCCTGGCTGCTGCGCTGAGGCTCAGAAGCACTCCCGGAGTATCCGGACGACGTTTCCGGCCTTGCCCATGGTGTAGAAATGCACTGCGGGCACACCGTGGGCGAGCAGGTCCCGGCACTGGGCTATGCACCAGTCAGTACCTATGCGGTAGACGGCCTCGTGGTCTTCTCCGGCGGCATTTAGCTCCGAAGTCAGCTCGACCGGGATATCTATCGAGAAGGCCTGAGGCAGCAGGGAGATCTGGCGGGATGAGGTTATGGGCTTGAGGCCGGGGATGACCGGAACGGTGATGCCGGCGGCGCGGCAGCGGTCCACGAAGCGGTAGTAGACGGAGTTGTCGAAGAACATCTGGGTGATGATGTAGTCGGCTCCGGCGTCTACCTTCCGCCGCAGGTTCTCGATGTCGGTCTCTATGTTCGGGGCCTCGAAATGCTTCTCGGGGTACCCTCCCACTCCGATACAGAACAGATCCCGGCCCTGCTCGAAACGTCTTACAGCCTCCACCAGCTCTCCGGCGTACCTGTAGCCTCCCTCGCAGGGCACGAACCGCCTCTCTCCTGCCACGCTGTCCCCGCGCAGAGCCATGATGTTCTCCACCCCGAGGAAACGCAGGTCGCTGAGCTTGTTCTCCACGTCCGCTGCGGTATTGCCTCCGCAGATGACATGGGGCACGACATCGATTTTATAGGCCGACATGAGGGCCGTGCATACGGCCACCTCGCTCACTTTGTTGCGCACTATGTGCCGTGTCAGCGAGCCGTCGGCTTCCTGCCGGTACTCATACTCGTCCCGGTGGCAGGTGACGTTGATGTACCTCGGCGAGAATTCCATGAACGGGCGCACCGACTCGACTAACTCCGCACGGCTGATGCCTTTGAGCGGAGGGACTATCTCGATCGACGGAAACGGCCGGTGAGCCTCATGCAGTATATCCTTTATCTTCATTTTTCAGAGTCCGTTAAAAGATGCCCCAACAGTGCCGTACCCTCTGCCTCTGCAAGTCCGCGGCGGCGGCAGTAGTCCCGGAACTGCTGCCTGCCTATCCTCCGTATATCGGGATAGACGGCCTCCTGATGAACAAATATCATTCCGCATACCGATGCGTCCGGAGTCATGCCGTAGCTCTCGCTGAGGGAGATTCCCAATCTCCCGTCCCCGTCTATAAGATGCAGTATATCAGCCTTGACCGAATGGTCGGGGAAGGAGGGATAGCCCGCCGCAGGCCGTATGACCCGCATCCCGGGAACTGCTTTCCGTACACGGTCCTCAATCATTGTGGAAGCGGCTTCGGCCAATGTATCCAGCACGGCCTGACCGACCAGGTCCTGCTCTCCCGGTGCATCGGCACTCACGGCGAACAGGGCGCAGGGCGAGGTCATCCCGGACTGAGCGGGCGGCACGAAATCGGCTAACGACATACATGCCTTCCCTCCGCCGGGCAGCGCGGAGGCCTCCTCCTGCCGCAGCATCGGTATCCCGAAGCATTCCCCGTCCCCGTGCAGACAGACGGTGTCATCCTCCGCGCAGGCATCGAACCACCTGAGGGCCGCCATTATCCTCAGACCGCCGTCCCGCCCGAGGGCGGAAATCCTCCCGAGAGCCTCCTCCTTCAGTTCGAGGACTGCCTGTTCCGGGGCATTTTTCATCCGGCACACCGCCATGAACAGCTTCCAGTCAAAGTAAGGCATCACTTCCTCCGCCGTAACTGCCTGCGGAGGCATCGGCTCCGTCCTCAGATATTCCCGGCGCAGGAAGCTCTCTGGGGCAAATGCAGGAGGTGCGGCCGTCTCTCCGCGGGCATCCCGGCTCCGGTACAGCCTGCGGAGCTCTTCCTGCCTGCGGTGCTCCTGCTCCACGAACCGCTGCGGGTCGAGCATGTAGCGCTTGGCCATCACGGCTGTTGCCGAGGCATCGGCACAATAGAAGACGTAGTCATACAGCGGAGCGAGCTTGACGGCAGTATGCAGGGCGGACGCGGTGGCTCCGCCGATGAACAGCGGCACGGTCATCCCGCGTGCGGACATCTCCCGGCAAAGCTCCTCCATCTGATAGAGGGAGGGAGTGATGAGACCGCTCGCTCCCACTATATCGGCGTTGTGGGCGAGTGCGGCGTCGATTATCTTGTCCCGCTCGACCATCACCCCGAGGTCTGTCACATCGAAGCCGTTGCAGCTCAAGACTATGGCTGTGATATTTTTACCTATGTCGTGGACATCTCCCTTGACTGTCGCTATCACTGCCCGCGGCTTGGAGGAAGTTGCGGCGCCGGTCTCATTGGCCCCGGCCATATACGGCTGGAGGATATCCACGGCCTCCTTCATTATCTTAGCGGACTTGACCACCTGCGGCAGGAACATCTTGCCCTGCCCGAAGAATTCCCCTACTGTCTCCATTGCCTCCATAAGGGTCTCCTCTATGACCTTGACGGCGCTGCCTTTTTCCTTCATTACAGCCAGAATGTCGCTGCCGAAAGACGGGGATGCGCTGCCCTTGACGACTGCCGACCTGACTCTGTCCGCGGGAGTGCCTGCGTCTGCAGAAGGGACTGCACCCTGATGAGGGATGCTGCCGGAGCTGTCCTTTCCGGATGACGCGGACTCTGCAGCCATCCGTGAAGCCGTATCTATCAGCCTGTCCGTGGCATCGGGACGGGTGTCGAATATCACGTCCTCGATCCGTTCCCTGAGCTCGGAGTCGATGTCATCGTACACCACGAGCATAGAAGGATTGACTATGGCCATGTCGAGTCCGGCTTTGACGGCATGGTAGAGGAAAACGGAGTGCATGGCCTCGCGGACCCGGTTGTTGCCGCGGAAGGCAAATGAGAGGTTCGATATGCCGCCGGAGGTAAGGGCACCGGGAAGATGTCCCTTGATCCAGCGCACGGCGTCGATGAAGTCCACTCCGTAGCGGGCGTGTTCCGGGATGCCGGTGGCGATGGAGAGGATGTTGACGTCGAAGATGATGTCCTCAGGGGGAATGCCGGCTTCCCGGGTAAGGAGGCGGTAGGCTCTCGCACAGATTTCCGTCTTGCGGGCAAAGTCCGTGGCCTGTCCCTTCTCATCGAAGGCCATCACGACCATGGCGGCTCCGAGGGCGTGTATCCCGCGGGCCCGGCGCAGGAACTCCGCTTCTCCGTCCTTGAGGCTGATGGAGTTGACTATCGATTTGCCCTGGGCGTTCTTGAGTCCGGCCATAAGGGTCTCCTCATGCGAGGAGTCGATCATCAGGGCGGCCCGGGCGACATTGGGGTCGTTGGAAATATAGCGGGTAAATACGGTCATCTCGGCCGTCCCGTCGAGCATTGCATCGTCCATGCTCACGTCGATGACCGTGGCTCCGTCAGCTATCTGGCCGGCGGCTATGCCTATGGCCTCCGGATAATGCCCGGAAGCTATGAGTTTGGCAAACTTGCGGGAGCCGGCCACGTTGGTCCTCTCCCCTATGTTGGTGAAGCGGCTGCGCTGAACGTCTATGGTGACGGTCTCCAAGCCGCTGACTTTCAGTATGCGGTGATCCGGCTCTGCGGGAATGGGCCGCGGCGCTGTACCTTTCAGGGCCCTGGCGATGGCCCGGATGTGCTCAGGAGTGGTACCGCAGCAGCCTCCGGCGATGTTGAGCAGTCCTTCCCGGGCCATGGCCAGCATGTCGGCCGCCATCTTCTCCGGGGTCTCGTCGTAGGCGCCCATCTCGTTGGGCAGGCCGGCGTTGGGATAGCAGCTTACGGCGCACCGGGCAAATGAGGCCACATCCCGTATCAACGGCGAGAGCCCGGACGCCCCGAAAGAGCAGTTGAGCCCGAATGACAGCAGGGGATAATGCTGCACGGCTGTGTAGAAAGCCTCCAGAGTCTGGCCGGTCAGCGTCCTGCCGCTGCGGTCCCCTACCGACACGGATACCATCACCGGGAAATTCCCATCCGGGAAGAGCCGGTAGACGGCATACAGGGCCGCCTTGGCATTGAGGGCGTCGAAACAGGTCTCTATCAGAAGCATGTCCACTCCTCCGCGCACCAGTGCGTCTATCTGCTCCCGGTACACCTCGGCCATGTCGTCGAAGCTGCAGTACCTGCATGCCGGATCGTTCACGTCCGGAGAGAGCGACAGGGACTTGGAGGTCGGCCCTATGCTTCCGGCCACATATACCCTGCGGCCGGCGGCGGCATACTCATCCGCCACTCTCCGGGCTGCCGCCGCTCCGGCATACGCCATCTCCGCCGCCCTGTCCTGCAGGCCGTAGTCGCTCTGCGAGATGCGGTTGGAACTGAAAGTATTGGTTTCGATGATGTCGGCTCCGGCCTCGATGTATTCCCGGTGAATCCGCTCTATCACGTCCGGCTGCCCGAGGTTCAGCATATCGTTGTTCCCGTCGGCGCGGCGGGCATATCTTTGAATCATGGTGCCCATGGCTCCGTCTATGATGAGGATACGGTCCCGGGGCACGGCTATTGCGCTCATATTGTCCTGAATTGAGAATTTTTATATCAGTGCGTCACGGTATTTGTTCCCGCTTCCGGCACTGCCTCCGGTCTCCAAACGGATGACGAAAGGCTCACCCGGATCAGCGGACGGCATGCGGACATTATACTCGTTGCGGGCGGTCTCGATGACTTCGAGCGCCCGGCCTCCGTCCATCATGACCGCCGACTCCACGCTCACGTCCTTGGGGGTCTTGACTGTCAGCAGCGAGGAATAAGGAGCATTGAACACTATCATGTAGACATACTCTCCGTCGGTGGTGTACCAGCCCCAGTCCTGCTTGTCCCAGCCGGCGTAGTCACAGCCGTAGACGCACTGACCGTAACGCTTCATCCATTGGCCGATATAGGAGGCGAGGGCCTTCTCCTCGGGACGGAAGTCTCCGTCGGGCTGCGGACCGAAATTGACCGCCATATTGCCGCCCATCGCCACTGCATGGATGATCCTCTCGAGGACCTCTGCCGGAGTCTTGACGTAGCTCAGTGACCAGTCGCGGTGGTATCCCCACTGATTCTCCGGTACAGTCATACAGGCTTCCCAGTCCCATTGAGTCACCTGCAGGTCCTTCACAGGGTCGGGCAGACGGCGCTCATAACCCGACTCATAGTCGCCCATCAGGTGGCCGTTGCTGTCGAAATGCCGCTTGCCGTAGTCATCGGCCCTGAGACGGCTGTTGACCGTCACTCCCGGAACCAACTCCTTGAGCATCTTCTCCGCATGGGCCGTCCACCAGGCATTCTTCTTGACGCTGGCGTCCCAGGTGCCGTCAAACCAGAAGTCCTTGACACTCGGGTAGCGGGTAGCCAGCTCCCGCAGCTGGTTGTCGGTAAATTCTAAGAAACGGCTTAATGCCACGCTGTCTTCCGGAGTCTTTATGTCGTACCTCCAGTCCGGATGACTCCAGTCCATCACCGAGAAGTAGAAATGCACGTCTATGCCCTCCTCTCCGAAGGCGTCCACCAACTCGCCGAGGATATCCTTCCGGTATGGAGTACGGGCCACGGTATATTCCGAGTACTTGCTGGGCCACAGGCAGAAGCCCTCATGATGCTTGGTCGTGATCTTGACATACTTGACACCCATCTCCTTGAACATCCGGGCCCACTCGCGGGCATCGAAGTTCTCAGGATTCCACTGCTTCATCAGCTTCATCCACTCCTCCGAGGGCACGTCCGCCCATGACTCAAGCCACTCGGCGGCACCGCTGTAGGTCTTGCCGTCCCACACACCTCCGGGGATGGCGTAGAGGCCCCAGTGGATAAATGCCCCGAGGCGGTTGTCACGGAAGCGCTGCATGGCCGGATCCTGGCGCTTGCCTATGCGGTCGGCGCCGTACTTCAGGGGAATCTCCTGCTCGGCGGAAGTCACGGCAAATCTCGCCAGCACTCCCTTGTGGTCCGTAGGCCATACTCCAAGGGGCTCGATGAAGGGATCTGAGGTAGCCTCAGTCACCCGCTGAGAATTGCTGATGCTGCCCCGCGGCCCGAAGACAGACACATCAAGCAGCTCTAATCCGGAATAAGGATAATAAAAGATATAGTCTATGCGGTCGCGCTCATCGGCATCGGGGGTCCAGGTAAGGCGCTCGACGGGTATCAGGGGATTGTCGGCCGGGAAGGTAAATCCGGGATGGGACAATACGTCGGGGAACTGCTCGCGGTAGGTGTCAATGTATCCGGCATTGTCCAGCATCAGGGGCACAGTCCAGGGAATGATGAGCCCGTTGTGGTCGTACAGGTCCTTGGTCTCCCAGGTCCAGTCCAAGTGGGACGGTTCGTTGAAGTCTCCGCCGAGGATGACGATTCTACCCGCCTCGATGTCCTTGCCGGCAGCGGCGATGAACTCCCGGATGGCGTCGTCGCGCTGCGAGGCGTCATTGACCTGCAGCACCTCTAGGACGGTCTGCGGGATGGGAATCTTCTCCCAGGTGGAGCCGTCGTAGCCTCGGACATTGTAATAGGCGTCATTGAGGTAGTCTAAATGGGCAGTGTACACCGCGATCTCCCGTCCGCCTATCTCCGAGACCATCCGGTAGATGCTGCCGTGGTCCCCGTTCTCCGGAAATACCGTAGTGGAGTCCGTTATCGGATGCCGGCTCAGCAGCCCGGAGTCGTAACTGTAGAACGAATAGTATTCCAGTCCTCTCTCCCGCAGCGAGGCCACTATCCGGTCGCAGAACCGTGTCCCGTGATAGTTGCGCACCTCGCTGAAAGTCACGAAATCCGGCCTGAGCCTCTCGATCTCGTCCACTATCGCGTCATATCCTCCGGGAACCATCGTCCCCTCCTGCCAGATATTCCACTGCAATACAGTAAATACCGTCTTTTGCTCCATCGCACCTGCAATCATCGGCAGGGAAATCAGAAAAACAACAATTATCAGAATCTTTCTCATTTCAAATCTTTTTTTTTCAGCCTGCAAATATAAAACAATTACCCGCACTCTTTCCACAGTCATTCCTGTTTCCGGTTGACCGGAAGGTGCCGGGGGAAAAGGCATTTCGCCACCACCTTCTCGATTTCGTTATATGCAGACTGGCATCAGAAGCACCTCTCGCCGGTATTCCTGATTTCAGTTGACTGGAAGGTGCCGGGAAAAGTGCCTTTTCTCCACCACCTTCTTGATTTCGTTATGAGCGGACCGTCCTCAGAAGCACCTCTCGCCGGTATTCCTGATTTCAGTTGACCGGAAGGTACCGGGGGAAAAGGCATTTCGCCACCACCTTCTCGATTTCGTTATATGCAGACCGGCATCAGAGGCGTCCGTCGCCGCACTGCCGTCACCTCCATTCCCCTTCGGCCACCACGAAGACCCTGCCGCCTACCCGGGTCGAATAAAGCCCGCCGCCCGCATCATACGAGGCCTCGACATGGAGCCGCGAGGGCCGTCCCATCTCGCTGCCCTGACTCACCGTATAGCTGAGACTCCGCGCCCCGCCGAAGAAGCCGTGCCGGAGCAGCCAGCACGCTAAGTCGCCGTTGGCACTGCCCGTAGCCGGATCCTCGAGGAAGCCGGGGTCCTCCATAAACACCCTTACCCGCAGACTGCCGTCCGGCATCGGCACGAAGTACAGCAGACTGCACGCATAGTGCCGGTCGATGAACCGCTGCCGTTCGTCGTAGTTGACCCGGCAGCGCTCGAGGGCCTCGACGGACCGCAGAGGGGTGATCACAGCCTCTAACCCGGTCGACACCCATTGGACCGGAAAACCGTCCCGGACGTCGTCCTCCGACAGTGACACCGCAGCCACCGCCGCATCCCGAGGCAGAATCTCTCCGAACACCGGCTGATTCTGCGTCATGACACCCATGCCGTCCGGAGCGAAGTCCACCGGAATCTGCCCGGCCCTTAGGTTGAGCAGCACCCGCGACGGCCGTCCGACCTCGAGCATTTCCCTGATGACGTATGCCGTCCCGAGCGTAGGATGTCCGGCGAACGGTACCTCACAGGAGGTCGTGAATATACGCACGTCATAGCCTCCGTCGGCCTGACGTCCAGACATGATGAAGGTCGTCTCGGAAAAGCCTATCTCTATGGCTATCCGCTGCATCTCGGCATCAGAGACAGGCCGGTCGGGGATGAGGACGGCTAACGGATTGCCCTGATATTTCGCCTCGGCGAAACAGTCTACGATATAGAATCTCATTCGGTATGTGTTTTAGATTCCAAAGATAGCGATATTCCCGCCCACTATAAATAAAACAACTATGTTAGGCCGTAATACGCGCTCTAACATAGTTGTTTTCCAACCTAATTATTAACCTATTAACACTGTATCATCATTCTCCCTTACTGCCTGAGAGCATGGCCGTATGCCTAAGCACCTTCGCATCGACATAGAAGACTATCTCCTCAGCGATATTGGTCAGATGGTCGCCGGTGCGCTCGAGCTTGCGGAAGATGCTGCCGAGTCCCATAACCACCGGAAGCTCGTCCGTATGCTCCCGGGCGTACTCCACCAGAATGCTGTCGGAAGCGGCCTTTAGTCGGTCCAGCTCATCGTCCATATCGATGACAGAGGAGGCTTTCGAGGGATTCTCGTCCATCAGGGAGGACTGCAGCCCGTTCATCATCTCTAATACGATGTCGAACATCCGCTTCAGCTGGAGCCTGTCCACTAAGGCAGCATCGAGTTTCTCCACATCCGTCTCCTTGACGAAGCGGGCGATGCTGTAGGCGTAGTCCCCGATGCGCTCGAGGTCGCTGTTGATCTTGAGCATGGCCAGCACGAAGCGCAGGTCCACTGCCACGGGAGTGTAGAGGGCGATGAAGTCCTCCACCTGAGTATCTATCTTGATGTCCTGTGCATCCACTAAGCGCTCGCGCACCCATATCTGCTGGGCTATATTGCGGTCCATGCCGAGCACCGCCTGCCGGGCCTGGTCCATCTGACTGTACACCATAGCCCACATGCGGTAGACCTCGTTGCGGAGCTGGGTGAGTTGCTGATCTACGAATTTTACCATATCCTGTAATATTTTTGTCTGTTAACCGAAACGTCCTGTGATGTAGTTCTGGGTGGCCTCCTTGTGAGGATTCGTAAAGATAGTCTTGGTATCGTCATACTCGACCATCTCACCCATATAGAAGAATGCCGTCCTGTCGCTGACCCTCGCCGCCTGCTGCATGTTGTGCGTGACGATGACTATGGTCACCTGACTGCGCAGCTCGCTGATGAGCTCCTCTACCTTGGCCGTGGAAATCGGGTCGAGAGCCGAGGCCGGCTCGTCCATAAGCAGCACCGACGGAGACACCGCCATGGCACGGGCGATGCAGAGTCTCTGCTGCTGGCCTCCCGAGAGGGCAAATGCCGACTCCCCGAGCTTGTCCTTGACCTCATCCCAGAGGGCCGCCCCGCGCAGGGACTCCTCCACCCTCTCCCGGATGTAGGCCTTGTCCTTTATACCGTTGACCCGCAGGCCGTAGGCCACATTGTCAAATATGCTCTTGGGGAAGGGATTGGGCCTCTGGAAGACCATTCCCACATTCTTGCGCAGCTCGTCCACATGGACATCCGCTCCGTAGATATCCTGTCCGTCGATGAGGATCTGGCCCTCGAGCCGGGTGCCGGGTATAAGGTCGTTCATCCGGTTGAACAGCCGCAGGAAGGTGGACTTGCCGCAGCCGGAGGGCCCGATGAAGGCGACCACCTGATTCTGCGGTATCTCCATCGATATACCCTTCAGGGCGTGGAAGGCCCCGTAGTAGAAATTAACGTCCCTTGCTTCGATTTTCTCCATTTATTTTATCTTTAACCGTTTTTCAAAATATTTTCTGAGTCCTCCCGCCAGCAGGTTGATGATCAGGACAATGATAATCAGCACTAAGGCCGTTCCATAGGCTATCGGCTGCTGCGCCTCGATGTCCGTGCCGCTGGTCGAGATGACGTAGAGGTGGTATGGCAGGGCCATGCACTGGTCAAATATGGATGCGGGCAGCTGGGGGAAGAAATAGGCGGCGCAGGTGAAAAGAATCGGTGCGGTCTCTCCCGACACACGGCCGAGGGAGAGGATCAGGCCGGTGATGATGCGCGGCATGCCCATGGGCAGCACCACCTTCCAGATGGTCTGGAGCTTGGTGGCTCCGAGGGCTAAGCTTCCCTCGCGGATACCGGCGGGAATGTCCTTCAGGGCCTCCTCCGTGGTGCGGATGACTAACGGCAGGGAGAGCAGTCCGAGGGTCAGGGAGCCGGCCAGGATGCTGTCGCCGAATCCAAGGTATTTGACGAACAGGGCCATGCCGAAGAGTCCGAAGACTATCGAGGGCACTCCGCTGAGGTTGTTGGTCATCAGGCGGATGAAGCGCACCACCCACCCTTTGGAGGCGTATTCGTTCATGTAGATGCCGCTCATGATGCCTATCGGGAAGGCCACTACGGCGCTTCCGAGCATCAGCAGCAGGGTTCCCACTATCGCGGGGAAAATACCGCCGGCGGTCATTCCGTCCTCCGGGGCCTTGGTCAGGAAGTCCCAGCTCAGGACTCCGGCGCCCTTGTAGATGATGAAGCCGAGGATGGCGAAGAGCACTAAGACAATAAAATAGCTCAGCACCCGGAATACGGCGAAGGCTGCGGCCTGCGAGCGCCGCTTGCGGAGGTGGTAGCCGGTGGGATATACTGGGGTATTCATGGGTCGTTACGAGTTTTTGGCCTTGTTGCGGTGGGAGATGTACTCCACGCAGAGGTTGATGAAAAATGTGATGAAGAAGAGGATTACGCCTAACAGGAAGAGGGACTGGTAGTGCGCTCCGCCGGCAGGGGCCTCGCCGAGCTCTGCGGCAATGGTCGCGGGGATGGTCCTCAGCGGCTCGAGGATTGAATGGGGGATGACGGCGGCGTTGCCTGTGACCATGAGCACGGCCATGGTCTCTCCTATCGCACGGCCGATGCCGAGCACCACTCCGGAGGCAATGCCGGACATCGACGAGGGTATCACCACTTTGGACACGGTCTGCCACTTCGAGGCGCCTAAGGCCAATGAGGCCTCCCGCAGTGCCCTCGGGCAGTTGCGCATGGCGTCCTCCGCCACCGTGACTATCGTCGGCAGGGCCATGATGGCCAGGACTATGCTGCCGGCCAATCCGCTTTCTCCCACCGGCAGGCCGAATACCTGCTGCAGCAGGGGCACGATGATGATCAGGCCGAAGAAGCCGTAGACCACCGAGGGAATGCCGTTAAGCAGCTCGATGACGGGCTTGAGGATATTCCTCACCCGCTCAGGGGCCACTTCGGCCATATAGACCGCTATGCTGATGCCGAAAGGCAGGGCAAAGAGTATCGCGAAGAAGCTCACCCACAGCGTGCCGGCCAGCAGGGGCCACATGCCGAACAGAGGCGCGGGGGTGGCGGTCGGGAACCATTCGCTGCCGCCCAGCACCTCGGCCGGGGAGATGGCATTGTCCTCTATAAGGTTAAGCTGCGCCCCCTCCTCCACCATGCTCTCTGGGATAAAGGCGATCATCCCCGGAGTGGCGGCTATCAGGGAGTCGATCTTCCCCGCCGCATATTCGTACTGCGCTCCGAGTTCTTCCTCGGTAAAATATTCGTCCGCATCCTCCAGGCGGAAAGTAACTATCTCCATGTCCGGACCGCCGAGTCCGCTCCAGCTGGTGATGTCCTCGTCGAAGACGGCCTTGATCTCTGCGGCGGTCAGTTCCTTAACCGGATTGTCTTTGTGCACGGCCAGGACAAAGCCCTCCTCGATGACCTTCTCGCGGAAGAGACCCGCGCCCTCCGTAAAGAGGAAGCCGATAATCAGCAGGATGACGAGGCTCGTGACGAAGCCGCTGGCGGTCAGCAGCCACTTGACGGCCTTCTCGAGGAAGCGCTTCATCTCTGCACGGCCTCCCCGCCGTCACCTTCCATCCTCACCGGCACGAAACCCTGTTCCAGCACCGATTTCTGCCCTTCGGGCGAGAGGGCGTATGATATGAAGGAGCTGACTGTCTGCTCCTTTGTCGCGTCATAGTAGTAGTACAGCGGGCGCACTATCGGATAGGAGCCGTCGGCCGCTGTCTCCACCGAGGGCACCGCGTAGTGCTCTCCTCCGTCGTAGGACACCGCCAAAGGCTTCACATACCGGTTGAGATAGGCAAGGCCGATGTAGCCGATGGCCCCCTTGGTCTGCTTGACGGACTGGATGATGGCCCCGGTAGCGGGCATCGAGAGGATGCTGCTCATGTAGTTCTTGTTGTCCAGGACGCTCTCCTTGAAGAACTCGTATGTGCCGGAGGATGTCTCGCGGGAGTAGACCACTATCTTGCGGTCCTCGCCGCCCACCTCCTTCCAGTTGGTGATCTTGCCGCGGAAGATGTCCTCGAGCTGCTCGCGGGTCAGCTGCGTGACGGGGTTCGAGGGATTGACCACCACCGCTAAGGCATCGTAGGCCACTATGACCTCCCGGGCCTCCAGACCGGCCTCGGCAAACTTCATTTTCTCCCCGAACTTGATGCGCCTCGAAGCCATTGCGATGTCGGTCGTGTTCTCCATCAGAGCCGCTATGCCGACTCCGGAGCCGCCGCCGGTGACGATGACCTCCCCCTCTGGATGCTCCTCGAGGTAGTCTTCAGCAAGTTCCTGTGTAAGCGGGAGAAGAGTGTCGCTGCCCTTGACCCGCTGGGCCTGAGCCGACCCGGCAGAGAGCATTGCGACAAATACGGAAATAAGAATCTTTTTACGGTTCATCTCTGTATTCTACGCCGGGATTTGTCCCGACAGGCCGCAAAGATATCAGCCTCTTACGAGTCCGCAAGAGGCTGACATCAGGTTTCATCTTTCCGTAACGGTATTTTAACGGCTTTGTAACAACATGGCGCTTCAGAAGCCGGCATGCTCCTGAAGCCTCTCACGGCTCTCTAAACTGCGGTTCTTCTCCCCGGTGTAGGTCCACTCGATACGGTCCTCGAGGGTCTGCCCGTCCGGAGCGGTGACGGAGGCGCGGATGACATTGTCCCCCCTGCGCAGGGTGACTTCGTCGATGATGTAGTGTACGTCGGTGTATCCCTGACGGATGCCCTTGAGCTTGCGGCCGTTGAGCCATACTGTCGGAGTGCCGCAGTTGCTGTATACGGTGATGGAGGTAACGCGCTTCTCCCGGTCGGTATTGCGGCGCTGGGTCAGGTAGAGCACCGGTTCCTCGCTCCAGTTGGCCTTGTACCAGTAGTACGAATCCTTTTTAACCTGACGGTCGAAGGTAACTAATCCTTTCATGTTCCGGGCCGGAATACCACCCCTTTCCCACATCGGGCAGGCGAAGTCAAACATGTTCCAGAGATAGGAGGCGATGATGTACGGATGGCGCGATATGACGGCCCACTGGTACTCGTGGGTCTTGGTCTGGAAGGTCTCGGGGTAGAACTGCCTGGACCAGTCGAGGGATTCGCCGAGGTATTCGGTCTGGTGGGCGGTATTGGCGTCAGCCCCGTACTCAGTGAGCATCAGCTTCATGTCAGGATAGTTCTCCTCCAAGCCCTCTACCCAGGCATCGATATCGGTAATCTCCCGTTCGTACCAGCCGTAGTAGCGGTTCATGCCCTGGATATCGGAATTGAGGTTGACCGGATGGTCTGCGTGCCCGTGACCGTTTACGGCCGCAGTGTAGCGGTCAGGATCCTCTGTCTTGGCTAAGTCGTGCAGGGACTGAGTCAGGGCAGCTGTGTAGGCGTGAGGCTTGTAGACCTCGTTGTGCAGGCCCCAGGTATAGATGGATGGATGGTTGAAGCTCTGGCGGATGAGCTCCCGCAGCTGACGGTGGGCGTTCTCCCATTCCTCCCCGGTGACTTTATTGACAAACGGTATCTCCGCCCAGACGATAAGGCCAAGCGAGTCGCATTTCGAGTAGATGTAGTCCGACTGCTGGTAGTGGGCCAGACGCACAGTGGTGGCGCCGATGTCCATGATCATGGCTAAGTCCGTATCATGCTGTTCCTTGGTGAGTGCGCTGCCGGAGCCGAGCCAGTCCTGATGGCGGCAGACCCCGTACATGGGCCAGCGCTCCCCGTTGAGGTAGAATCCCTCCCCGGCCACTATCTCGAACTTCCTCACTCCCAACGGCTGCACCACCTCGTCTATGATGCTGCCGTCCCTCCATATCCTCGATGACGCTTTCTAAAACGATGCGCTCCGTCCGCAGTCCGCCGTTGTCCAGCTTGGTACGGACAGTTATCCGCGCCGACTCGCGGGAGACATCCTTCTGAGTGATGTACACCCCGCTCGAAGCGTGGTCTGTCACGGCGATATTGCATCTGTCGGTGACTATCAGCGATACCGGACGGTAGATGCCCCCGTACACTCCGAAAAGGAAGTGGTTGACTGGGATGACATCCGGCCGGGAGGCGTTGTCGGCGATGACCGTTATCTCATTGTCCTGTCCGAAGCGCACTTCCTGCTGTATCTCGCAGGCAAATGCCGAATATCCTCCTCGGTGCTCCCCTACCAGCACTCCGTTGACATAGACCCGGGCGCAGCTGCATGTCATCGGCATTCCAGGTATGGGGAAGGGTCACATCTTCCCATGCATCCGTCTCCGCTATGCGGAACTGCCAGCTGTCATTGAAGGACAATACCTGTCGGGCACCTTCCGGACCGTCCGCCAGGAAGGCAGCAGCGGACAATGACGTCAATAATAGGAAAGTAAAAGGGAACAACAATAGGAATGATCTTCTCATAACGATTTTATTTTCTTATTTTAACGATATTATTTACTTATTCGAAAATGAATAAGGCAAATCCTCATCAGCCGTCGCCCTGCTATAATCCGGTTCAAGGCTCATCTCCAGATGCAGGATGCCGCCGCCGAGCAGACCCTCATGAGTGTAGTAGCTGCGGGTATAGGGCCTGCCGTTGAATTCGGCCGAGCGGATATAGCAGCGGTCCGGACCGTTTTCAGGCGCTTCTATGGTCAGGCTCCGTCCGTTCTCGAAGTGCAGCACAGCCTTGCGGAACAAGGGGGAGCCGGCGACATACTGGTCGCTTCCGGGGCAGACGGGATAGAACCCGAGGGCCGAGAATACGTACCATGCGGAGGTCTGCCCGTTGTCCTCGTCCCCGCAGTAACCGTCGGGCGTGGGGCTGTAGAGACGGTTCAGGACCTGACGCACCCACCACTGGGCTTTCCATGGCCGGGCAGCGTAGTTATAGAGGTAGATCATGTGCTGGGCGGGCTGGTTGCCGTGGGCATAGTTGCCCATATCGGCTACGGCCATCTCCCTTATCTCGTGGATAGGATATCCGTAGTAGCTGTCATCGTAGACCGGAGGCACCGAGAACACCGAGTCGAGCATGGCGGTAAATGTCCCGCGGCCTCCCATCAGGTCGATAAGGCCCTGGGGGTCATGAAAGACGGACCAGGTGTAGTGCCAGCTGTTGCCCTCGGTGAAGGCATCGCCCCACTTCAGGGGTGAGAAGGGGGACTGGAACTGTCCGTCGCGGTTGCGGCCGCGCATCAGGTTGGTGGAAGGGTCGAAGACATTGCGGTAGTTCAGGGCCCTGCTCCGGAGGGTGTCTATCTCCTGCTGCGGCCTGTCGAGGGCCTCGGCCAGCTGGAGGATGCACCAGTCATTGTAGGCGTATTCGAGGGTACGGGCCACGTTCTCGGCTATGCCGACGTCATAGGGGATGTAGCCGAGGGTGTTGTAGTATTCGTGTCCGAGCCGGCCGGTGGAAGATACCCGGGGATGAACGTTACGGGTGCCGTGCAGCAGTCCCTCATACAGGGTCTGCACGTCCTCTACCCTCACGCCCTTGACCCAGGCATCGACGAGGACAGAGGCGGAGTTGTTGCCGACCATGCAGCCGCGGTGACCCGGACTGGCCCATTCGGGGAAGAAGCCGCTCTCCCTGTATGTGTTGAGCAGTCCTTCCTGTATCTCCTTATTGACCGAAGGATACATGAGGTTGAGCAGAGGGAAGAGGCTGCGGAACGTATCCCAGAATCCGGTATCGGTGTACATGTATCCGGGCAGTACCTCTCCGTTGTAGGGACTGTAGTGGACGGGCCGGCCCTGAGCGTCCATCTCGTAGAGCTTGCGGGGAAAGAGCAGCGAGCGGTACAGGCATGAGTAGAATGTCCGGTACTGCTCCTCCGTTCCGCCCTCGACCTCTATCCGGCCCAGAACGTCGTTCCAGGCCCGGCGGCCGGCCTCCGTTATCTCCTCGAAGGAGCTGTCTCCGAGTTCCTGCAGATTGCGCTCCGCCTGCTCAAGGCTGATGAATGAGGATGCGACCCTTACATTGACCTGAGTGCCGCGGGCCGTGCTGAAGCCTACTATCGCTCCGGCATGACCGGCCTCCTGCTCCAATGCTCCGGTCTGTATCTCCCCGTCGCGTACGGTCGCCGTATAGGAGAACGGACGGTCGAAGACCATGACGAACCAGTTCCGGAAATTGTCCGGACACCCTCCGCTGTTGCGGGTGCTGTAGCCCACTATCTTGTTTTCCCCGGGGATGACCTTGATATACGAGCCGCGGTCGAAAGCGTCCACCACCACATTGGCACTGTCGCTCTCCGGGAAGGTGAAGCGGAAGATGGCCGCACGCTCCGTGGGAGTCAGCTCCACAGTTACATCTGGCTTGGCTAAATAGACCCGGTAATAGTGCGGCAGAGCGGTCTCGGCCTTGTGGGAGAACCAGCTGGCACGCTCATTCTCATCGAAGACCGGAGTTCCGACTGTGGGCATGAGGGAGAACTGGCCGTAGTCGTTGATCCACGGGCTGGGCTGATGGGTCTGCTTGAAGCCCCGGATCTCCAAATGGGAGTAGACGTAGGCCCAGCCGTCGCCCATCTTTCCGGTCTGAGGTGTCCAGAAGTTCATGCCCCAGGGGCGGGCGATGGCCGGATAGGTATTGCCGGTGGAGAACTCAAATGTGGAGAGGGTTCCCATCAGGGGATTGACATACTTGGTGTAGTCCCGGGCGGTGTCCTCAGCCCGAGAAGTACGGGCCGTAAACCCGCATACCGTAAGGACGGTCAGCACACATGCGAAGTGCAGGAGAGCTGTCTTTTTCATTTTCTGTCGGTTATTTTTGTTCATCGGTCATTTCTATTTCGAGGACACCCCCTGCAGTGATGTCGCTGAAGTCGATCCACCACCTGTCATACGGCTGTCCGTTCAGTCTGATACTCTTGATGTATCTGTTCTCGGGGGAATTGTTCAGGGCCCTTACGGTGAACTCGCCTCCGGCCACCCGGATTACAGCCTCGTCGAAGAGCGGAGAGCCGAGGAAATAGCGTCCTCCGGCAGGCTCCACCTGATAGAAGCCGAGAGACGAGAGGATGTACCACGAGGACATGGCTCCCACATCCTCATTGCCCGAAAGGCCGTCCGGAGCGGCGGAATACAGCTCTGTCAGGATGTAGCGCACCAGGTCGGCGGTCTTGTCCGGCTCTCCGGCCATGGTGTAGAAATAGGCGACATGGTGGCTCGGCTCGTTGCCGTGGGCGTACTGTCCGATGAGGCCTGAGATGTCGGGCGATACGTCCTCTCCCTCCAGCTTGGAGTCAATCGTAAAGAGCGAGTCCAGCTTGCTCAGGAATGCCTCGCGGGAGCCGAAGCAGTCTATCAGCCCCTCGAGGTCCTGCGGTACGAGGAAGGTGTACTGCCAGGCATTGCCCTCGCAGTAGTCGTCGTTGCGGTGCTCCGAGGAGATGGGGTTGAACGGCTCATGGAAGCTGCCGTCCCGGCCCTTGCCGCGCATGAAGCGGGTCTGCGGGTCGAACAGGTGGCGGTAGGAGCGGCTGCGCTCTATGAAATACTCATAGTCCTCTGTATGCCCGAGCCTCCGGGCCACCTGAGCCACAGCCCAGTCCGCGATGGCGTATTCCATGTCGAAGGCCACCGACTCGTTCATTGTCTCCCAGGGGATGTAGCCGTATTCCTTGCGGGCGGCCATGCCCCTCTCGTCGAGCATAGCGGAGTTCTTCAGTGCCGTGTAGGCCCTCTCCTCGTCCTCGACGTAGCCCTTGAGGACGGCGTCGGCTAAGATGCTGATGCCGGGATTGCCGACCATGGTGTTGGTCTCACAGCCCATCAGATGCCATACGGGCAGCTTGCCCTGCTGGTCGTATATCGTCATGAAGGTCTCGGCAATATCCCTCATCTTCTCCGGATGGATCAGGGTCATCAGGGGATGTGCGGAGCGGTAGGTGTCCCAGCACGAGAGGGTCGTGTAGTTGACAAAGCCTCCGTCGGGATGCATCTGTCCGTCAGCTCCGTAGTAGTCTCCGCTCACGTCACAGAACTCCGAAGGGCCTATCATCGTATGGTACAGTGCCGTGTAGAAGACCTTCCGCTGCTCCTCGTCCCGAGTGCCGATGCGGATCTTCGAGAGCTCGCCGTTCCATGCCTGCCGGGCAGCCTCTACGCAGCCTCCGAAGTCCCATCCGGGCAGCTCCGCTGCCATATTGGCCCAGGCATTCTCCACCGACGTGGGGGAAAGGGCTACCTTGACGTATACCGGTACCCCGGCAGCTGCATCCAAGGATGCGCGGGCGTAGACCCTGCGGCCCCTGCCGCTGTCCTGAGCGGACTGTCCGTCGGTGATAACCTCGAGGGAGGTGACTGGGATGGAAAATTCTGCCGCGAAGAACACCTTCTGGTCCGAGGCCCAGCCCTTCGAGAAGCGGTAGCCCTCCACCCTGCTGCCGTCCACCCGGGTTATCCGTGCCTCCACGGGAGAATCCCAGCCGCCGCCGTTCACCAGGTCGATGACCACTGCCGCGTCGTCCGGGGCGTTGAAGGTATATTTGTGGAATCCCACCCGCTTGGTGGCGGTAAGCTCCACATCCACGTCGTAGCGGGTCAGACGGGTGGCGTAGTATCCCGGACGGGCCGTTTCCTTAGAGCGGTCCGAATAGGACCATAGGCCGGAGCCCGGGTCATCCTCCCTGCCGCGGGCGTATGTCACCTCGCCCGTAACCGGCATCAGGGTGATGTCATGCAGGTCGCCTATGCCCGTTCCGCTCAGGTGGGTGTGGGGAAAGCCGATGACCGTCGAGTCGCTGATGTGGTAGCCGGAGGTCCAGTCCCAGTCCTGGGGGATGCTGGTCGGGCCGAGCTGCACCAGACCGAAGGGGACGCTGGCCCCGTAGAAGACATGACCGTGGCCGCCGGTGCCGATTGTCGGGTCCACATATTTTGTAAAATCCTCCTGAGAGGGAGTGCAGGCAGCCGAGGCGAGAATGGCTCCGGCTGCCGCAATCATTGTCATTGTGCCTGATATGCGCATAGATGGATATGTTATTTTGTTGCCTTGGTGTTGGGCTCGCTGTCCATGACGAGGGTGAGCGTGCCGCCCTTGACCAGCTGCCTGTAAGGCAGGACGTAGGTCTTGAGAGGACGGCCGTTGAGCTTCATGCTGCGGACGTAGATGTTGTCCTTGCTGTTGCCCTGGGCCTCGATGACGAAGGGTCTGGAGCGGACGTCCTCGGGGAGGCGGATGGTGACGCGGTCGAAGACGGGACTGCCGATCTGGAAGGAAGGCTCCCTGTCACCCAGTCCCTTGACGTCGAACAGGCCGATGGAGGACATCACGTACCATGCTCCGAGCTGGCCCTGGTCCTCGTCCTGACCGTAGCCGTAGCCGTGGATTTCCTCGGTACCGTAGAACTCATCGCAGATGGCCCTGACCCATTTCTGGGTGAGCCAGGGCTTGCCGGAGAAGTTGAAGAGCCAGGAGATGTGGAGATTGGGCTGATTGCCGTGGTTGTACACTCCGGAGATGCCGGCGAAGGCGTCGACTACCGTGCCGCCGCCGAAGATATTGGCCCGGGAGATGGTGAAGATGCTGTCCAGGCGGGTGTTGAACTCGTCACGGCCGACGGTCTCGGCGAGGGTCGCGGCGTCATGAGGCACGTAGAAAGTGTACTGCCAGGCGTTGCCCTCCTGGAAGCCTACCCAGGGGCGGGAGGGATCGAAGGGCTCAATGAACTTTCCGTCCTTGTCCTTGGGACGGATGAAGCCGGTAGAAGGGTCGTAGAGTTTCTTCCAGCCGTGGGAGAGCTCCATCAGCTGACGGGCGTCCTCCTTATGGCCGAGGGCTTCGGCGAAGTTGGCCACTGCATAGGCGCTGAAACAGTATTCGAGGGTGTGCGAGGCGCCGAAGGGAGAGCCGTCGCGGTGGTGCTCGTCGTTGACTCCGGTGCTGGGAACGTAGGGCGAATAGCCGTATTCGACAAATGCTCCGGCATCGGACTTGCCGGCACCGACGGGTCTGTCTTTCCAGCCTAACTCGTTTTTCAGGGCCGCCTCATATCCGGTGGCGATGTCGAAATCGCGGATGCCGCAGTTGTAGGCTCCTGCGATGACTAAGCCCATGAAGTTGGTCCCCACTCCGGAAACATAGCGGCTGTTGGCAATGCCGTCGGCCAGCCATCCGGTCTCCTTGTAGACCAGCAGCTGGCTCTGGACGAAGTCGGCGTAGTACTCGGGATAGGCCAAGGCCCAGAGCAGGGTCAGGTTCCAGCAGCCTCCCCACATGGCGTCCGTGTTGTAGTGGTGGTGCAGGGGGCGGCCGTCGGCATCCTTCTCTATGTGGCCTACAGTGCCGTCGTTGCGGGGATAGTCGCCGTTCACGTCGCTGGCCAGGCCGCGGCCCAGGAGAGCGTGGAAGAGACCTGTGTAGAACTTGGTCTTGTCGGCCTCGTCAGGGCCCTCGACCACGATGCGGCCCAGAGCCTCTTCCCAGATGCCGTCGGCTTTCCGACGGGCCTGGTCGAAGGTCAGGTTTTCAGCCTCGGTCATGAGGTTGTTCCTAGCGTTGTCGACGGAGGTGTAGGATACCCCGACCTTGACCTCTATGGTATCGTTCTGTACGGTCGTGAATGTCATGTAGATGCCTGAGCCGGGGCCCATGCTGCGGACTGCCGAGGGCTGGACAGCCTCACCGGCGAACGTGCCCCATTCCTCGGGACTGCGGCTGACCTGAGCATAGAAATACAGGGGCACCACGGCGCCGGGCTGATACTTATGGACGTATGCCGGTTCGGTTATCACGCAGCCCTGAAGGGTACCGTCCCCGTTGTACTGCACCTCGGCGTCCACTACCCTGCCGCTCTCGCCCCAGCGGCGCCCGATGTCGAATATCAGGTGAGCCTGGTCCGAGGCCGGAAACGTATAGCGGTGAAAGCCGACCCGCTCAGTGGCCGTCAGCTCTGCCCTGATGCCGTAATCCTTGAGTATGACGGAGTAATATCCCGCCGTGGCATATTCGTCCTGCTTGTCGAACTCCGAGCGGTAGCCGTCCTCCGCCCCGTCTATGCTGCCCGGGACAGTCTTGAGGGTGCCTGTGGAAGGCATCACAGAGATACCTCCTACCTGAAACTCATGCAGGTTGACAAAACCCTCGATCGAGGTATGGCGGGCATCGTAGCCCACGGCCTGCCAGCCGTCCTTGTTGCCATAATGGCCGTTGGTAGAGGGCGCCACCTTCGCCATGCCGAAAGGCAGGGAGGCGGGAGTGTAGAAAAACCAGCGGCTGTGCGCAGTGCCGATGTTGGGATCCACGTAGCGGGTCAGGCCCTCCCGGCCGGGGTCCTCAGACTGCTGAGCCGATGCGGGTACGGCTGATACAGATATCCCGGTGAGGGCTGTCAGGCAGAATGCTGCCCATAAGGATAATTTCGTCATAATCGTCGTCGCGTATTAGTGTTTTGCGGTGACAAATGTACGAAATTTCCCAATACAATGCAGTCCTCAGGCAAGCATCGCGGAAATCGTCGGAAGTATCTGCACATCCGCCGGCAGCCAGTCCACCGCATTCAGTTCCTGTGCCGACAGCCAGCGGGCGGATTCGTGCTCCTTGAGCTTAAGGTCTCCGGCGGCGACAGTGCATAGAAAGCAGTGCATCGTCAGATGAAAGGCGGGATAGTCGTACTCCACCGTACAGAGCAGCTTCCCGATATTGATCTCAGTGTCCAGTTCCTCCCGGATCTCCCTGCGCAGAGCCTCCTCACGGCTCTCCCCGGCCTCCATCTTGCCGCCCGGGAACTCCCATTTGTCCTTGAACTCCCCGTAGCCGCGCTGAGTCGCTAAGATGCGGCCGCCGTCATGGATGACCGCCGCCACCACCTCTATCCTCCGCTTATTTTCCATTGTCCCCGGCACCGCCCAACATCGTATAGACCTGAACTCCTGCAGCTAAGAAGGCTCCGACACCGTAGACCTCGGTCATCTCGCGGGTCACCTTCTTGGGGTCCGCGCCGATGGGCTGTACCCAGCCGAGCTTGCCGTCCGGCTCCACCGCGTCGGTCAGGGCCTTCCAGCCTTTGAGAATCACCGGGGTGAAAGTCGCCGCATCGAGAAGTCCGGCGTTTACCCCATAGGCCAGGCCGTAGACGATAAAGCCTGTCGCGCTGGTCTCGGGCGAGGGATAGGACGCCGGATCCAGCAGGCTCGCGTGCCAATAGCCGTCAGGACTCTGAAGCCCGGCCAGACGTGAGGCCAGGTCCACAAAAAGGTCCTCATAGAAATCCCTGTAAGCATTTGTCTCTGGGAAAATCTGCAGCAGCTCCGCCAGGCCGCCTAATACCCAGCCGTTGCCGCGGCCCCAGAAGACCTTCTCGCCGTTGGCCTCCCGGTCATCGAAATACCGCCAGTCGCGGTAGAAGAGCCGGGCCTCCTTGTCGTACAGATATTCATAGGTAGCCTTGTACTCGCGGTCCATGAACTCCAGGAACTCCGGCCTTCCTGTCAGGACATACATCCTCGCATACACCGGAGGAGCCATGAACAGCGCGTCGCACCAGGACCAGCGCTCGAGAGTCGCCGCGATGGAGTAATCGAGGTCGAGAGTGCTGCACGAGGGATACCTGAGCACGAACTCCGTCCGCGCCAGTGTCGGCAGCAGCATATTGCGTTCACGGTATTTCTCATACATCGTCAGCCACGCCTGCGACACCGCAATGTCGTCCGCATGGTACATCATCTTTCCCGTCTGCCAGCTGTTTCTCCGCCCTATCCTCCTTATCCACTGATAATAGCTGTCATCACCGTCCTCCTTCTCGGCCACCTCGGCCCAGTCCAGCATCCCCACATACAGCGCCGCCTGCGTCCAGGCCAGATCGCCGTGCTCCCCCTCATCTATCAGATGATTCGCCCTCTCCCAGTCTGCCACAAGCCTAAGCATAGATTTTACCTCCTGAGCCTCAGGAGCCTGCGCCCCAGCCCCCACTGTCACCAGCGCCATCAGCGCCATTATCGTCACGATGTGTTTTTTCATATAACGGTTCCTTTAAAATGCGGGGCAAACTTAGTGTTTTCGGGGGATAACTCCAAATTCCGCCAGGCCTGCCGTGTCGTCAGCATCATTTATCTACCAAGCAGCCACTCAGTAGCAGGAATAACATTTATTGTACAGCCCTCCTCCTCAATTGTTTCCTGCTCCTCAAATGTTACAAGCGTAAGATTGCCGCACTTAAGTTTCTTTGCAGCATTCTTCAATCCTCTTATCTCCCTATTGCGTGTCCTTTCAGTCGAGATGTCATATGACACCTGTATCAACTCCTGCACATTGCCGTCCCTGGCAATGACAAAATCAACTTGCGAGGATGCCTCCTTATAGTAGAAAACATCACAGAAGAGAGGTTTATAGCGTCTCATCAGCTCTATACACACTATGTTCTCCAGTTTCCATCCGAGATTTTCCAATGAGAAGTTATCTTCACGTTCTGTTACAAATGCGGTATCCACAACATATACTTTCTCGTTTCTTACGCGATCCTTGCTTTTATATGAGAATCGATTGACTCCCACCAATAAGAAAGCCTCCTTAAGGTATGAATAATAGTTTTCCGCCGTATGGTTCGACACCCCGAACAATTCTCCTACAGTCTTTGCTACAAATTCCTGACAATAATTATCGGCAAGATATGCCGCTATTCTTCGCAATGCCTCCACATTGCGGACCTTGAAACGTCCGGCCACATCGTTCTTAATGATTGCATCCAGCAATCCGCCAATGTAACCTCTACGATTACCCTCATTGAATAATTCGGGGAATCCGCCTTGTTGAAAATATTCATGCAGGGCACGTTTGCGGAGTCCCTTTGCTTTTGTCGACACCGAAGCCGCATCAACCTTCTTCATCTCACAGTACTCCGAAAATGAAAAAGGATACAGTTCTACCTTATTGTTTCTTCCCGTCAGATGTGTACTCAATTCCTTACTGAGTAATTTAGAGTTAGACCCCGTAATGAACAGGTGTATTTTTTGACGAAGCAATCTATTGACAAACAATGGCCAACCATCTATATTCTGTACTTCATCAAGGAATAGATATTTAAATTCACCATATATCATATACAATGCTTCGAGCAAACGGTCCAAATCGCTTGCTTCCATATCCTTCATTCGGTCATCATCAAAGTTCACATAAGCAAATTCCGCCCCACTCTGTTTGAGGAACATCTCACACAAAGTGGATTTGCCGCATCGCCTGACACCTATCACCACCTGAGCTCTATAACTTTTCAAATCAAGCCGTGACTCTTCATGACGGGAGCATAACTCAGAGCAATCATTGGACAACAACTCCTCTCGCTGATCTGCTACTACTGATAATAATGCCTGCGTATTCATAGTTTGCCATTCATTAGATTTTAATGCAAAGATAAGTATATTTCCATAAGATTGCAATTTTCGCCAAAACTATTTCCATATACAACACGTCTACGCTATTCTTATTTCCATATTTACCATTTTGCACATTCAAAATATTCCATCAATAAAGGAGGCAGTCTGCGGTCAGCACATTTTCTCCATGTCGAGTCTGTAATCGAACAATCCGTGCATAATGTTGATAGACAGCGTTATATGCCAAAGACCGGATAACAGACAAGCGGCGACACTCCTCAGTCTGTAAATCAGACACCTGACGTAAGTTTCTATGTAATAGAAAGAGACGCGAAACAGAGGTTGAACAGACTGTGCTGTCAGAAATTTAAGTAAATCTAAATTCAGTTCCTTTCAGCACCATTGTTTAATACATTGAGCAATCACAGCACATTTTTGCTTTTTCTAAAAAGCATTTCCAAAAATTCTCCAAAGTTTACGTCTCCGCCACCATCTTCCCATCGCCTCCGTCCTCCTCCCCGCGGACCGGATACTCCAAAGCCCGCGAAGGCCCGTTCCCGACCTCCCGGTCAGCCAGATAGATGTGATAGAGGGTCTGCTCGAGCGACTCGAGGGTGCGCCGGCGGAGAGCGGCGGGCCTGAGGCTGCACTCCCAGATGACTATGGTGTGCCAGCCGAGGCGGGCGAGGGCCTGGTAGTCACGGCGGTCGCGCTCGCGGTTGCGCTCTATCTTCGTGCGCCAGAAGTCGATGTTGGTCTTGGGGAGGCGGAAGTAGCAGCAGCCTTCGTGGCCGTGCCAGAAGCAGCCGTTGACGAAGATGCAGGTGCGGTACTTGCGCAGGACGATGTCGGGGTGGCCGGGCAGGCGCGGATGGTTGAGCCGGTAGCGGAATCCGCGGGAGTGCAGCCAGCGGCGGACGGTCATCTCGGGCTTGGTGTCAGCCGAACGGATGGCCGCCATGTTCTTATGCCGATGCTGAGGGGACATCGTATCCATACAGCGCGAATTTAGTAAATTTTCGTAAATTTGAAGGACGAACCAAACAGTACTCCGGATGGTCAGACTCTCAACCCTCAGACCCGACCAGGGCATCCCCGCCCCCACCCTGCTGATGATGTCGGCAGTGGCGGGCCTGACCGTGGCCAATCTCTACTACAACCAGCCGCTGCTAGAGGACATCCGCACCGACTTAGCCTGCAGCGGCACCCTCGCCAACCTCATCACAGTGGTCACCCAGGCCGGTTACGCCCTCGGGCTCCTGCTCATCGTCCCCATGGCCGATATGTGGTCAAGGCGCAGGATAGTGCTGACCATCATGAGCATAGCAGCCCTCATGTCGGCAGCCATAGCCGTCTCGCACAGCATCTGGACCGTCCTTGCGGCCTCGCTCGGCCTCGGAGTCTGCTCGGTCATCCCCCAGATATTCATCCCGATAGCCGGCCAGTTCTCGGAGCCGGAGCACAAGTCCCGCAACATAGGCTACGTTCTCTCGGGCCTGCTCACCGGCATCCTCGGTGCCCGGGTCATCAGCGGCTATGTAGGCCAATGGGCAGGATGGCGCACGATGTTCATAGCGGCAGCCGTCCTGATGCTGCTCTGCTTAGTCCTCACCCTGAGGATGCTGCCCCGTATGCCGGGTACTTTCAGCGGCACATACGGAAGCCTGATCAAAAGTGTCTGGAAAATATTCGCGACCCATCCCCGCATGCGTCTGTACGCCTTCCGCGGCGCCTGCACCTTCGGCAGCATGATGAGCATCTGGGCCTGCATGGCCTTTCACCTGGCCGGAGAGCCTTTCCATGCCGGCAGCCGCACCGTAGGCCTGCTCGGACTCTGCGGAGTGGTCGGCGCCATAGCGGCCAGCGGCATTGGCCGATACGTCCCGCGCCTCGGCATCAGACGGATGACCGCCATCGGAGCCATCCTCCAGCTCGCGGCCTGGACAGCAGCAGCCACCCTCGGCCACACCTACACAGGCATTATCGCCGCCATCATCCTCCTCGAGCTCGGCGCCCAGTTCATGCAGCTGAGCAACCAGAGCGGCTGCCTGCAGGCCGTTCCCGACGCCTCGAACCGGGCCAACACCATCTTCATGACCTCCCTCTTCCTCGGCGGCAGCCTCGCAACCCTGCTCTCGGGCATCGGCTGGCGGCTCGCAGGCTGGACCGGCGTCTGCATCACCGGAGTCATATTCTCCGCAACAGCCCTCTGTACGGTATTCTGCAAAAATCAGACATTGCCCAGATGCACATAACGGATCCCGCACTCCCGCGCAATCTCCTCTGCCATCCGCAGAGTCCCTATCGGCGTAGGCGGCACCTCCCGCATCCTGTACTGCGGAAAGAACCTTGAGAAATGCAGCGGAGCCCCGGCAAACCCGTTGTCCACTAACCAGCGGCACATCTCCCGCAGCATCCCCGGGTCATCATTCACCCCGGGAATCAGCAGATTGGTAATCTCGAGCCACACCCCCGCATCCCGCATCTTCTCTAAGGTCCTCAGCACCGGAGCCAGCGAGGCCCGGCTCACCCTCCGGTAAATATCATCGGAAAATGACTTCAGGTCAATATTCGCCGCATCGAGGTACGGCAGCAGGTCATCTAACGGCCCCTCATTGACATATCCGGCCGAAACTAAGATATTCAGCAGCCCCGCCTCCCGGCACGTCCGGGCGCAGTCCACAGTGTACTCCATCCAGGTCAGCGGCTCAGTATAGGTGTAGGCGACTATCCGGCAGGAAGTCCTCCGGGCCAGCTCCGGCAGCATCCCGGGGGCAATGAAACTGCTCTCCACCTCCTCTGGACGCACCTGGGAAATGCTCCAGTTCTGGCAGTTGCGGCAGGAGAGGTTGCAGCCTGCGGCAGCGAGCGACAGGCACATCTCCCCCGGATGAAAATGCAGCAGCGGCTTCTTCTCGACGGGGTCCACATGCAGGGCGCAGACCCGTCCGTAGGCCAGCGACACGAGCCTTCCGTCCCGGACCTCCCGGCTGCGGCAGAGCCCCCGGCGTCCCTCGGTCAGACGGCAGCGGTGCGGGCAGAGCGTACATGTCACGCTCCCGTCCGCCCCGGCCTCACAGTACCGGGCCTCCACACCTCGCTGAAGGTCACTGCTCATCGAACACCTCCGCCTGATAAACGTACAGGTCCGCATCCTTCCACCCGTTCCAGCCGATTCCGGCCTTGTCGCGGGCACAGTGCCCTAAGAACTCCTCTTTGGTCCAGCCGGTCTCGTCCGCCACCTGCGGCAGGAAGGTCCCGCTGTGGCCGTCCTTGACCATCAGCACCCCGTCCCGCCCGAGCACTATCTCGTCCGGCGAGGATATCTGCCTCAACGGAGACAGTACCGATATCTCGATATGCACCTGTTCCAGTTCCTCCATAGTCAGCGGCCGGAACCTGTCATCCTCAAATGCCGCTGCCCTGGCCATCTCCGCGACAGTCTTATACAGAGGTCTGACGCCCACTATATTGCCGATACACCCGCGAAGCCGCCCATGCAGATGCAGGGTAACGAACGCCCCGCACTCCGCCTTGAGCGTCTGCGTCAGCAGACTGTCGGACGGCAGCCAGTACTTGCCCTCAAAAGCCGTCTCAATACTCCGCCGGGCCGTCTCTAACAGCACCTCCCGTTCCTCGGCAGTCAGGGAGAATCTCCCCGAGGCCCCGGTATTCTTTTCCACACCTTCCTTATACACCACTGAAAACGCATGATACCCCACCACCTCGCTCTTGTCCCCGTAGACCGCCGCATCACCGGAGTTGCGGTAATCCAGATGCCTTATTTCCAGATCTTCCCGTCCCTCCATCATCATCAGCAGAGCCGCAATGGGCAGCTGACCGCAGGCACTTGTAGCCAGGTTAGGCACCTTCGCGCGGGCATTGTCCAGCAGGACATCTAAGAAGCGGTCCACCGACCCGGAAGCAATGGCCTCGCCCGTAGCCCCGTCCACCCTGCAGGCATCCTCATACGAGGGATAATGGGAAAAATCGCTGCTGATTACAAAGAGATTGTCCTCATTCATATAGGGTCCGAGCACCCGGGCAATCCTCCGCAGCCCCCCGTCGTCGACCGAGCCTATTATAATAGGTACAATGGGAGGAACCTCCCGCAGTCTCTCCTGCAGGAAGGGCAGCTGCACCTCTATGCAGTGCTCCCGCACATGCGCATTGTGGAAATCCCGGAAAATGGAATCCGCCCCGATGAGCTCGAAGCCCGCCTCCGTATCCACCCTCAACCGCCCTATAGGGGTCTCATACCAGTCGCACTCCACATCCACGGAAGCACCCCGGAAGGCCTCCCGATGACTGGGACCGATGAGGAAAACACGCTCATACCTCTCAGTCGGGGCAATGGAGGCATACGCCTCCGCAGCCACCGCTCCCGAGAACACATAACCGGCATGCGGAACTATCACCGCCTGCACTCCGGCATCCGGACGGGATACGGCGGCATCTATAAATCCGTCTACTACGGTCTTTAAAGTATCAGCATCAGCCGGATAGAACTGACCGGCGACAGCGGGAGAATGTATCTTAGCCATAATTATTGAAACTCTCCTCAAATATACGCAATTTCCCCATCGGATTTTCATTTTTAAAATCATATTTTTCTGCATCAGCACTGCCGGATGAGATTATCTGAAAGATGTTGCGTCCGTCACATTTACGATATTTTAAATTTTTTAAATTTTATATAATCCTCTGTCAGAGCAACTTTTGTACGAAAGTGGTTTTTTTATTCCGGGCGCTCCCTTTACTTTTGCTCCTCACTTAATCAACTAAAATATTCACAAAATGAGAAAAGCTATTTCTAAAATCGCCGCAGGGACCGCATGTATCGCCGCCCTGACCACCGCTCTGTCCTCATGTACACCGGACAGCTGCACCGCATGTATGGAAGAAGGTATGCCTTCTACCCTTGAACTCAACATCGTTTCCGGAGGAGTCAAAAGCACATCTGTCGAGACTCAGGAACAGGACAACCTCATCAACACCTTAGATGTATTTATCTTCCGCATGGGTGATTCCCAGACCCCAGGCTATGGGACATTGGACACTTATGCAAGACTTACCGGAGAGACACTGCTGAATCCTGTCATTTCCACTACCACCGGCCCTAAACTTATATGCGTCCTTGCCAATTCGGGAATCCAGTCATACGACGGAATCGCCGACATATCAGCGTTCAGGACACTGACTACAGCCCTGAAAGACGAAGCGCTCAGGGACTTCTGCATGTACGGTGAGATAGAAGAGGAATTAGGAGTCACCGCGGAAGTGTCCCTTACTGTATCCCGGTTCGTCGCGAGGATAGGTATCGAATCCATCAAGACTGACTTTGCCGGTTCTCCTTTTGAAGGCATGAGCCTCACCAACTGCAGGATCTATCTTGTAAACGCTCACGGTGACAAACTTATCTATAACGGCGGCCCCACTGCCGTTCCTGTGATCATGAATCAGGGAGGAGCAGTCGAAGAAGATGTCAACAGCACCTCGGCGCAGGCTCTGCTTTTGGACGAGATCAGCGGGGAAATCAATGATGCAGGATATACTGCACAGCATTTCTTCTACTGCTACTCCAATGAGACTGAGGACATCGAATCGTGCACCAAACTCGTATTCCAGGCAGACTTGGACGGAGTCACATATTACTACCCCATTCCTGTCAACCAGTCCGGTTACAGACTGCCGTCAGAAGAAAGCACCCACTCAGGAATCCGCCGCAACACAGCCTATTCATACGGAATCACAATCACTAAGCCGGGTTCCATCGACCCTGAGACACCCATCGAGCCGGGGACACTGGACCTCACTGTTAAAATTGCCGGTTGGGATGTAGTGCCTGCATACGATAAAGTATTCTAAATCCGCATGCAGCCATGGGACGATATCTAAAATATACTGTCCTGATGTTGCTTTGCGCTGCACAGTCCTGTATACTGGAAGACCGGGAGAACTGCCCGACCTACCTGTCTATAGACTTTTCCGACACGCCGGATGAGGTGGAGAGTATCTGCCTCATCCTGCGTCATGAGAGCGGATGGATGTTCCGGGATACTGTGCACGGAAGTGAATCAGGCTCTATCTACGAGATTCCGGTAAAAAAGGGTCTGATGACTGTAGCCGTTTTCGGCAATGTCAGACAGATGGAGTACAACGAAGGTTATTCTGTCACTACCGGAAACGAAGCCGACAGCCTGTACACATGTTTTTTCACTGCCGAATACACTGGTGAGCTGTCGAGCGACACCATTAGTGTCCGGAAAGACTTTATCGGACTTCATCTAAAAATTATGGGGCGGGAGAATACCGCCGGAAAAGTTTCAGTGGCCGTTGAATCATCATCAGTCGGCTACGATCTGAACGGCAATGTCATCAGAGGCGCCTACAGACACACGCCTGAGCTCATAGAGTCTCCTGACAGTATTTCCGGCCATTACCAGTACGTCTCGCGCATCACGAGGCAGGGGGATGACTCCCTGCTGCTGAGGATTACTGTTCAGGAAGAAGGCAGAAAGGCGGAGGAGCTGTCTGTAAACCTGCACGAATATCTCTCAGGATTAGAGCTTGAAAGTGAGGATGATGGATTGAGGGACCTGTACCTGACAGTGGACTTGTCCCGTTCCACAATGACTGTAAGTCCGATAGGATGGGAATATACTGATAAAATAGAAATTGAGATTTAACAACTATGGGATGGAAAATCATATTAAGCGTTATCTCATGTCTTATATTCGTTTCGTGCGAAAGGGACAGAGACCGGGATATGCCGGTAAAGACACCGGTAAAGCTGAAACTATACCTCGAGGAAAAGGCCGTAAGCCGGAATGCTCCTCAGGTCAACGAGACAGCCGTCACTGACCTCAACATATACCTGTTCAATGAAGAAGGAAAGCTGACGGACTACACCTACCTCGACAGCCCTGACACGGAAGTGCTGCTCGACATCATAACAGACAGAGACTATACCATATATGCCGTGGCCAATACAGGACGGCTGTCCGAAAAAGAAACAGTTTCTGACATAAAGGATATCGAGGGCCTGCACTGGGAAATAGAGAAAGCCGAGGATATAGTCAACAGTTACGGTGCTGTACCTATGTCCGGGAAAGTGAGCCGCAGACTGTCAGGCGACACCGACACTTTGTCCATCACTCTTACCAGACTGCTGTCCAAGTTCAGGTTCATCGTCGACATTTCCGGGCTCGATGCCGATATCAGTACATTCGATGTACGTAAAGTCAGTCTGAGGAACATTAACCGCAGGGTAGGATATTTTACTGAAAGCAGGGCAGTTGCTGCCGGAGACGTACTGAGCAGTGGAATCAGTGTTGAAGGAGATGATCTCGAAAGGCTGTTCTCGACAGGTATCGACTTCTATCTCCCGGAGAATGCCCAGGGCGACCTGCTCTCAGGCAATACGGATGAAAAGACACACATCCCGCCTGAACAGTACAGAGATCTGTGCTCATTTGTAGAGTTCGAAGTAATGTACAGAAACCCCGAGCACTACAGCGACTGCTTAGTCTTCCGCTACTACCTGCATGACGGCAGTCTTTTAGACAATTTCGATGTAGAGCGAAATACCATGTATACATGCAGAACCGTATTTACCGGCTCCGCAATAAACGAGAATAGCTGGAGAATCGATGCGACCGGCATGAAAGACATGGTCACCTCTGTATCAGTCTCCCCTGCATCCCGCACATTCACTAAAGAGGGAGAACAATTCAGATACACGGCATCAGTTCTCCCGCTTTCCGCCGAGAACCCGGACGTAGTCTGGAGCTCGGACAATACCGATGTGGCGACAGTGGCTCAGGACGGTACGGTAACAGCAGTAAGCGACGGCACGTGCACTATTACCGCCACAGCTGCGGACGGAAGCGGGAAAACCGGTAAAGCTGAAGCCGTAGTTGACATTTACAGAATGCCGGAATCCATATCCGTCACTCCTGAGAAGGTGCAGATGTATGTTGGAGAGACATTCGGGCTCAGGGCTGAGATTCTGCCCGCAAACACTACTGACAAAAGAGTTTACTGGAAATCCAGTAACAACAGAGTCGCCACCGTCAATGAAGCGGGAAGAATAACCGCTGTAAGCAATGGCACTGCGGTAATTACTGCGGTCTCCGCTGTCAATTCCTTAGAAGACTTTGCAACTGTCACTGTAAGCGACAAGGTATTCCGGATAGAGGATCTTCCGGATATTATCTATCCCGGCTACAACTCTCCTGCCACCATAAAGTACACCGCTGAGCCGCAGTGTACACCTGTCTTCACCTTATCTGTCATATCGGGGCGCAGTGATGCCGCATCTGTCAAGGGGAATATTATCACGGCCAACTCTATTGCCAATTATAGCGGGCTGACCGGAATGTTCAGGCTGACTGGGACCGGAAACGGCATAACGGACACACGTACATTCCAGGTCAGCCAAGGACAGATAGCTATATACGGAGACTACGTCATGCTTCTCGGCGCACCTAAAAAATTCACCGTCAGTCATTCTGTTCCGTCCGATGTCAGCGTGACATGGTCCTCGTCCAACCCTTCCGTAGCCGATGTCTCGCAGGACGGTACCGTCACTCCCAAAAGCACAGGCTCCTGCCGTATACAAGCGACATCTGTAACCGGAGCTTCCGCAGACATGTACGTATCAGTCAGTGAGCCATACTTTACAATCTCTGACATATCCCTGTACGAAGGCACTTCCGCTGATCTGAAAGACCATATCAACTCACCCAGCGGCGTAGAACTTGAATATCGGATTGTCAGTGGAAACAATGGAAATGTATCCCTGTCCGGCACTACCCTGCATGCTTTGAAACGGACTTCTGAAGACATCTCCATTGAAGTGTCTGTCAAGGGTTTTCCTGACGTAAACAAAGTTGCGTCGGTCAATGTCCTCCCAGCAGTGTCCATAGCCCTGAAGGATAAGGACAGCAGAATCGTCAACACTTGCGGATATTCTGCTTCTATGAGAGACCTGAGCCTTCTGACGACAAGTCTTGACTTCGAGGTCACTAAAGATATCGGAGCCGAACACATCTGGGATATCCGGGACAGTGAGGGCAATGCCACCGATGACTTGAGCATCGGTTACGGCAATACCCTGACTGCTTCCTCTGAGGAGGCTATGGGTACCTACACCGTAAGGGCATGGGACGAAAGCAGGCAGTTCTGCTCGGAAACAGTGACGGTATATGTTTACCGGTATTTAGATTATGAAGTGGACCTCGAGTCTGTCAGCTATTACGAATATCTCGGCTCGGAGAGGTATGCAATAACCCTGAGGGCAAGATGGAGTACCGAATCCCTGCGCACGAACAGCAGCTACATGGATATCCTGTCCCAGCTGCGTCTGCTGACGTATCCGGAGTACGGCAGCAACTTTACCGGCATAGACACCTACAGGGGCTCAATATTCGCCGACTCCTACGAGACCCTTATCAAGAGAAGCGGCAACGGAGTTCTGCGCGACCTGATGACGATCAATGAACGCAGCTATATCAGAAACAGTGAGGAATACGATGCTGTCACTGTGGCCGGTAATGAAGGAGTATATCTTACTTTGGATTCACGGGAGTTTCCGGACGGCAGGGGGTATTTCTTCATCAAGGAAAGGGATGAAAGATTTTTCAACGAAGATGAATACAGAGATGAATATTAAGAGATTTTTTTATCTATATTTGGATGCAGTTTTTGATCCAAAATTTTAACCTTATGAGACAAAACATTTCTATACTCTTCGCTGCTGCAGGTATTGCAGCACTTTCGCTCTTCCCTATTTCTGCGGGAGCTTCCATACCTCAGGAAGATGATCCTATAGTTCAGAAAGTCATCAGCCTTGCCGCCGAGGACAACCAGACTATGGACCATCTCGATATAGTCACCAACCGCTTCGGAGGCCGCCCCATCGGCTCGGATGCCTACACCCACGCAGTGGACTGGGCGGTACACATGTTCGAGCAGTGGGGACTGGAGGTTCACAAGGAATACGCCGGTGAAGTATCGGTAGGCTTCAACCGCGGTCCCTGGTTCGGCCGTATGATTAACGGCAACGAGGCCCTCCACTTCACCACTCCTTCCTACACTGCCGGCACCAAGGGCCTGCAGAGAGGGCACGTAGTCCTCGAGCCCAAGACTAAAGCTGAATTCGAAAGGATGAAACAGACTATCAAAGGAGCATGGGTACTCATCGGAGGCACCAGCAAGGGATGGCCCATCGACTACACTGACAGAGGCGATGCAAAGAGAGCTGAGATTATAGCCCAGAACGACTCTATCTCGCAGCTCAATGCAGAGATACGTCAGTACAACAGCTCGATCTTCAACCAGAAAAGGAATCTTGACAAGCAGCTGCAGATAACAAAGTCTGCCAAGGAAGCTGCTAAAATCAAGGCCAAAATCGAGTCTCTCAAGGAGAAAGAGCTCATTCCTCTGATCGAGGAGCCCGCTCTCTTCTACCGCGAGATGATAGAAGCCGGTGCACTGGGTATCATTCAGTCAGCTCCTGTTCCCATCACCACCCTCTATGACAGGGCCAACATCGATGACGGATACATGACCTGGGAAAATCTTCCCACTCTGCCTGACATCAAGCTTGATTTCAGACAGTACGAGAAGATTAAGGAGATGGTGGAACTCCGTGAATATGTGGAGCTCGAGTTCGATATCCGCAACCATTTCTACATGGGTCCCGTTCCTTACCACAATGTAGTCGCTGTCCTGCGCGGCACTGAGTTCCCCGATGAATACGTCATCTGCGGAGGTCACCTCGACAGCTATGACGCCGCCACCGGAGGAGTAGACTGCGGTACCGGACTGGCTCCCACAATGGAAGCCGCAAGACTTCTGGCCGAGGCCGGAGCAAAACCCAAACGCTCCATCGTATTTGCCCTCTGGGCCGGCGAGGAGTTCGGACTGCTCGGTTCCAAGGCATGGGTAGAGCAGCATAAAGACCTGCTGCCCAATGTAGTAAACTACTTCAACCGCGACGGTGGTCCTACAGTTGCCAACAGCATGTCCGTACCTGAGGAGTGGTATGACGTTTTAGAGCCTATATGCGAGCCACTGAAAGACTTGGATTCCAGATTCCCCTTCACTCTCAGGGTCAATGACCGATATCCCATGGAGATTCCAGAGACTGCAGGCGGCTCCGACCATGCCTACTTCATGCTGAACGGTGTACCAGTCATCAGCTTCGGAACAGGCGACCCTCTCGGATACAACTTCAGCTACGGTGAGATCTGGCACACTGACCGCGACCTCTACACCAAGAGCATTCCCGAGTACATGGAGCACACCTCCATCGTAAACGCGATAGTCCTCTGGGGTATCGCCAACCTGCCCGAGAAACTGCCCGCAAGCGCTGTCTACATCCAGAAATAAAAGATAATTACCGATAATAGAAAGAGGTATGCCGTCCATCACGACATACCTCTTTTTTATGACTCATCCTGTCCGGGCAGCTTATTTCTGCCTCTGCCGCACAGTCTCGAAGAGCATGAGGGAGGCGGCTACCGACACGTTCAGGGAACCGATATCTCCGCGCATGGGAATTCTAGCCTGCACATCGCATAGAGCCAGCACCGACGAGGAGATGCCCTTGCCCTCGGAGCCCATCACGAATGCCGTGGGCCGGGTCATATCCACATCATAGATAAGACCCTCGGCCTTCTCCGTAGCGGCCACTATCTGAAACCCCTTCTCCTTGAGGTAGTACAGGGGTATGCGCAGATTCTTGCACTTGGCCACGCCGATGCGTAGCAGGGCGCCTGCCGAGGCCTTGACACCGTCAGCATTGATGGCTGCTCCGCCCTTTGCAGGCAGGATAATACCGCCAGCACCCGCACATTCGGCACTGCGGGCTATTGCTCCCAGATTGCGCACGTCGCTCACTCCGTCGAGGAGGACAAAAACCGGGGCCGGGTCTTTCTGGAAGGCCCTCTCCACCATTTCCTCCAGCGGCATGTAGTCGATCTGCGGCAGATATGCCACGACTCCCTGATTCCTGCCTCCGCGGAAGCGGGCCAGCCGCTCGGCGGGTACGAACTGGAAGGGAATGCCGCGGCTGTCCAGCTCGGTGAGGAGCTGGCGGAACTGCTGTCCCTCCAGTCCCTGCTTCAGCAGCACTTTTTCTATCTGTCTTCCGGACAGGACGGCCTCTAAGACGGGGTGCATCCCGTAGAGGTGGTATCCGGTATCCTTTTTCTCGGTATTTTCCATATTGTCTTGCATTTATTTTCAGTTACTCAGTTCTATCCACTCCTCCATCGTGCGGTCGAGGGTACGTTTCAGCTCTAAATACTCCCGTGTCAGCCTGTCGATGTCGGTATCTGCCGACGGCGCGGCCAGAACTTTCTCTAATTCTTTCATCTGAGCCTCAAGGTCGGCTATCTTCTTTTCGCAGCTCTCGATGCGCTTCTGCTTGCGGCGCTGCTCCTTCTGCTCATAGAAGGAGAGACTGGATGCCGTGCGCGGCTTGGCAGAGGCCTCTTCTACCGGAGCTTTTTCCTGCTTCTGCGGCTTCGGCTCCTGCTGAGAAGTACGTTCCAGATCCTGCAGGGTCTCTATCCTGCGCTTCTCGATGAAGTCCTGCACACCTCCGAGGTACTCCTTGACATGGCCGTCGCGGAACTCGTAGACCTTGTCCACTAAGCCGTCGAGGAAATCCCTGTCGTGCGATACGATGACCAATGTGCCGTCGTAACGCTGGAGGGCCTGCTTGAGCACGTCCTTGGAGCGGATGTCCATGTGGTTGGTGGGCTCGTCGAGAGCCAGCAGGTTGTAGGGATGAAGTATCAGCTTGGCCATGGCTAAACGGGAACGCTCGCCTCCGCTGAGCACGGCCACCTTCTTGTCGATGTCCTCTCCGCGGAAGAGGAAGGCTCCGAGGATGTCCCGCAGCTTGGTACGGATATCGCCCACTGCCACCTTGTCGAGGGTGTCGTAGACCGTGTCGTTCCTGTCCAGTACGTCCTCCTGGTTCTGGGCGTAGTAACCTAAGGCGACATTGTACCCGAGGGAGGCCGAGCCAGCGATAGGCCGCAGCTCTCCGGTGATGTATTTCATCATGGTACTCTTTCCCTCGCCGTTGCGCCCGACGAAAGCCACCTTCTCCCCTCTTTCCACGGTCAGGTCGATGTCGGTGAACACCACCTTAGGACTGCCCGAGCCGTCGCGGGACGGATAGCCTCCGGTGAGGGCCTTGGCCTGGAAGACGATCTGGCCGGAGCGGGGAGCGGGCGGGAACTTGACGTGGAGGGCCGAATTGTCCTCGATGTCTATCTCTATGCGCTCGAGCTTGTCGAGCTGCTTGATGCGGGACTGAACCTGATTGCTCTTGGTGGGCTTGTAGCGGAAACGCTCGATGAACTCCTCTGTCTTCTCTATCATCCGCTGCTGGTTCTCGTAGGCGGCCCGCTGCTGCTCCATCCTCTCGCGGCGCAGCTCCACATATTTCGAATACGGCACCTTGTAATCGTAGATGTGACCGAGGACAATCTCCACTGTTCTGGTTGTCACCCGGTCCAGGAAACGGCGGTCGTGCGAGATGAGCACCACCGAGCCCCTGTAGCCGTAGAGATAGTCCTCCAGCCACTGGATTGACTCGATATCCAGATGGTTGGTCGGCTCGTCCAGCAACAGGACATCCGGCTTGGTCAGCAGCACCTTCGCCAGTTCCACGCGCATGTTCCAGCCCTGGGAGAAAGTACTGCGCTGACGGCCCAGCTCCCCCTTCTTGAATCCCAGTCCGACCAGCGTCTTCTCCGCCAGTACGGCCGGGGACTCGGACTGGGCCATGGCCAACTTGTCATTCAGTTCGTTGAGCTCTTCTATCAGACGGTGATAGGCCTCGGATTCGTAGTCTGTCCTCTCGCCCAGTTCCCGGCTGATCTCCTCCACCCTCTCATTCATGGTGAAATGGTCGGCGAATACGGACATGGCGGCCTCGAGGACCGTAGTGTCCTTCGAATAACTCATTATCTGCGGCAGATAGCCCACGGTCTGCTCCTTAGGCTTCATGATCGAGCCTGAGGTAGGACGCTCCACTCCGGCTATTAGCTTCAGAATGGTACTCTTGCCGGCTCCGTTCTTGCCCACAAGGGCTATGTGCTCCCCGTCGCTGACGTGGAAGCTGATGTCGTCCAGAAGGGTATATCCTCCGAACGCTACTGTCAGATTATTTATCGAAATCATTGTATATCCGTTGTCTGGGTTTCTGCGAGGTCCTCCCTGCGCGTTTCACTGCTGCACAGCCTGATGGAGACCTCGTAAAGCATATATATCGGCAGTGCCACTACTATCATGGTAAATGCGTCTCCCGATGGTGTAATGATGGCGGACACTGCAAGGGCTATCACCACCGCGTACTTTCTGAAACGCCTTAGCATCTGTCTGTTGATAATACCTATCCGGGACAGCATGTAGGCCAGGGCAGGCAGCTCGAAGACCACTCCCATGATAAGGTTCATCTTCAGGAACATCCCGATGTAAGAGCCGAGCGATATCTGGTTGGCCACTGACTCGCTCACCTGATACGTACCCAAGAATCTGAGAGTCAGCGGAAACACTATCACATATCCGACCGCAAGCCCTACGTAGAAAAGCAGGGAGGCCATGGAGAAAGCCGCCTCCGCCGCCTTCTTCTCCCTGTCATAGAGGGCAGGCCGCACGAATAGCCAGATCTGGTACAGTAGAAAAGGCAGGGCTATGATGACTGCCAGCCAGAAGGCCATCCGCACATGGGTGAAGAACTGCGCGGCCAGGTCTATATTGACCAGCGTTACTGCAAAGGGCTTCAATGCAGGCAGGCCCATCAGTGCCAGCAGGTCGTTAAGCCACCTGTACACAAAGAAATCATCCGTAAGAGGAGCCAGCACCACACCGTCAAAAACAATCTCCTTACACAGGAAAAACGCCACCATGAGGACAATAAGGACAGCGAAACTGCGGAAAATCACCTTCCGCAGCTCATCCAGATGCTCCCAGAATGTCATCTCTCCCGCCACGTCCCCTACTGCTTCTTCTCTTCCTCCCGGGCAGAGTCCTTCTTCGAATCAGAAGCGGCATTGATATCCTCCTCGATACCGTTAATGCCTTCCTTGAAACTCTTCACACCCTTTCCGAAACTCTTCATCAGCTCCGGAATCTTCTTCGCCCCGAAAATCAGCAGGACAATGAGCAGCAGCACCAGAATCTCGGTAATACCGATGGAACCTAAAAACAAAAGCGTCATATTCTCTATCCTTTATAAAACGCTGCAAATCTATAAAAAATATCCATACCACATTCAGCGGCCCAACTTTTTGAGATTTTGCAGTATTTCCGGCATAAAAATTTTGAGATTTTGCAGTATTTCCGGTATAAAAATTTTGAGGAATGCACATCGGATAATATATTTGTACAAAATTTCAAATAGGGAATATGCTATTCAAGAGGAAATTATATGATGATATGCTCCGTTGGAAGAACGTTGACAAAGGAGCTACGGCATTACTTATAGAAGGAGCACGCCGGGTCGGAAAATCCACTCTGGTCAAAGATTTCGCGCAAAATGAATATGAAAGCTACATTCTGCTGGACTTCTCGAAAGTTTCCAAAGAGATAAAGGCCCTGTTTGAAGACATCTCAGACCTGAACTACTTCTTTTTGCGCTTGCAAGTCCTTTGCAATGTACAACTAAAGGAGCGTAAATCTGTAATCGTATTCGATGAGGTGCAGTTGCTGCCATTGGCGCGCCAGGCCATCAAGCATCTTGTCGCTGACGGACGTTACGACTACATTGAAACCGGTTCTCTGATTTCCATCAAACGCCATGTTGAACACATTGTCATCCCGAGTGAAGAGCGAAGAGTACGCTTATATCCTCTAGATTACGAAGAATTTCGATGGGCTTTGGGCGATACGGCTACAATTCCCCTCCTGAAAATCGCATATTCGGACAGAAAGCAGCTTGGCGATGTAGTGAACAGAAAACTTATGCGGGACTTCCGTCTGTACATGCTCGTCGGAGGAATGCCTCAGGCGGTCAGCCGATTCATTGAAAGTAATGATATGGTGGCTGTGGACAGAGTGAAACGCGACATCATACAGCTTTATGAGGATGATTTCCGCAAAATCGACCCATCAGGGCGTATATCCATGCTTTTCGATGCCATTCCGGGCGAATTGGGCAAGAATACTTCCCGTTATCAGGTATCCGGTGTAATAGGCAGAGGAACGAGCAATGAGGTAGTTGCCAGATTTATGGCTGAACTGGAAGCATCCATGACTGTCAATATGGTATATCATGCCAATGACCCCGGAGCGGGAATGTCCTTAAACAAAGATATCGCCCGTTACAAAATGTATCTGGCAGATACCGGCCTGTTCGTAACCCTGGCCTTCAAGGACAAGGATTTCACAGAAAATATCATATACCGCAAATTACTTAGCGACAAACTTGACGCCAATCTGGGCCATGTCTATGAGAACATAGTGGCGCAAATGCTCAAAGCTGCCGGCCACGAACTTTATTATTACACATTCCCCACTGAAAGCGGCAAGCACAATTATGAAATTGATTTCCTGATTTCCGACAAAGATAAAATAAGCCCTATAGAAGTAAAATCGTCCGGTTATAAGACTCACACATCGCTGGATGTCTTCTGCAGGAAATTCTCCAAAAGGATAAGAAACAAATATCTCATCTATACAAAGGACCTGTACAAAGACCGGGACGTACTGTATCTGCCTGCATATATGACCATGTTGCTGTAATCACAAGCCAGATACTAACCCCCAGTTGCATATCTCCTGCCCTGTTGTTCTGGGCGTCCAGTTTCCTAAACGTGATTGCTTCTGGATTCAGGGAAATATTGAGAATTGCAGCGCATTTTACAAACATTTGATTATAAGACACTTGCAAAATCAAGTGCATTTTTCGGGATATTGCAGTAAGGCAGCCTTGTCTGACAGTCTGCCTACGCTTCCTGGCCGGCTTCCTGATCGGCCTTCCGGAAGACCTCAAGCAGCGCGGCGGGGATGCGGGTGGGACGGCGGGTGTCGCTGTGGATGAAGCCGAGGACCACTGTGCCGTCGCAGACCAGATCGCCGTTCTGGTTGTAGATGTCGGTCCGGACCTCCACCCGGGCCATAGGCTCCTTCTCCACCCTGGAGACCACCCGGAGGATGTCTCCCATCCGGGCCGGAGTGTGGTAATGCGCCTCGACCGACACCACCGGCATCATGATTCCGCTCTTTTCCAACTCCGTGATGGGCAGTCCGACATCCAGCAGGAACTGGTGCCGGCCGCACTCGAAGTAACGGATGTAGTTCGAATGATGGACTATCCCCATCAGGTCCGTCTCATAGTAGCGGACCTCGATCTGTGTCTCTGACTGGATGTACATGGCTTCTGTCTATTCTGTTCAGCCTTTGAGGGCCTCTATGGTCTTGCGCAGTCCCTCTATCTTGGCAGTGGCGTCGGCCCGCTTCTTCTCCTCTCCGCGTACCACGGCCTCGGGAGCATTCTGCATGAATTTCTCATTGGACAGCTTGGCATTCACGCCCTTTAGGAATTTCTCCAGACGCTCAATCTCGGCCTCGGCCTTGGCAATCTCCTCCTGCACGTCGGTCTTGCCGGCAAGGGGCACGAACATCTCGACAGTGCCCACGAGGAATGAGGCCCCGGCCTCACGTCCTCCGAAATCCTCCACGAAGGAAATCTCCCCCACATTGCCCATGCGGCGGACTATGCCGGTCATCTCCTGGGGGAATGCCCCCTTGATGCGCAGGTCGAGGGCCTCTTTCGGGGAAATGCCCTTCTTCTGGCGGATATTCCTGAGAGCGGCCACAGCCTCGGTGGCAAGCCCGAAGTCGCGGATAAACGCCTCGTCGTACTCTCCTCCGGCAGGCTGGCGCTCCAGCATGACGGTCGCGCCCTCGGGACGCTCCGCGATGTTGTGCCACAGTTCCTCGGTGATGAACGGCATCACGGGGTGCAGGAGCTTGAGCAGGGAGTCGAAAAATCCGATGGTGGCATCGTATGTGGCCCCGTCCACCGGAGAGCCGAAGGCGGGCTTGACAATCTCGAGGTACCAGGCGCAGAAGTCGTCCCAGAACAGCTTGTAGAGGGTCATCAGCGCATCGGAAATCCTGAATTTGGAGAAATGGTCATCGACCGTGGCTATTGCCTGATTGAGCTTGTGGGTAAACCACTTGACTGCAAGTGCCGAATGCTCGGGAGCAGCGGCGGTGCGGTCCACACTCCAGCCTTTAACCAAGCGGTAGGCGTTCCATATCTTGTTGCAGAAGTTGCGGCCCTGCTCCACCTGGGACTCGTCGAAGAGGATGTCGTTGCCGGCAGCGGTGCAGAGCAGCATACCTATACGGACTCCGTCAGCGCCGTAGTCGTCTATCAGCTTAAGCGGATCGGGCGAGTTACCGAGGGTCTTGGACATCTTGCGGCCTAACTTGTCGCGGACGATACCGGTGAAGTACACGTTGCGGAAGGGCACCTTGTCCATGAACTCATTGCCGGCCATGACCATCCTGGCCACCCAGAAGAAGATGATGTCCGGGCCGGTCACAAGGTCGTTGGTCGGATAGTAGTACGCTAAATCGGCATTCGGAGCCTTCTCGGGGAAACCGGGCTTGCCGGGATCGAATACCGAGATGGGCCAGAGCCACGAGGAGAACCAGGTGTCCAGCACATCCTCGTCGCGCCTGAGGTCAGCGGCTGTAACCGAAGGGTCGAGCTGCTGCGCGGCCTTCAAAGCCTCCTCCTCGGTAGCCTCCACCACATAGCGGCCGTCGGGCAGGTAGTATGCGGGTATCTGCTGTCCCCACCACAGCTGACGGGAGATGCACCAGTCGCGGGTATTCTCCATCCAGTGACGGTATGTGTTGCGGTATTTGTCGGGTATGAGGCGTATCTCTCCGTCCTCCACTCGGGCCAGGGCGGCTTTGGAGAGCTCGTCCATCTTGATGAACCACTGCATAGACAGCTTCGGCTCGATGACGGCGTCGGTCCTCTCGGAGTGTCCTACAGGCGAGAGGTAGTCCTCCTCCTTCTCGAGCTGCCCGGCCTCGGCCAGCATTTTCACTATCTTCTTGCGGGCCACGAAACGGTCCTCGCCCACGAGGATTACAGCCTTCTCGTTGAGCCGTCCGTGGTCGTCGATGATGTCGAGCACCGGCAGGTTGTGCCTCAGGCCTATTTCGTAGTCGTTCACGTCGTGGGCCGGAGTCACTTTCAGGCAGCCTGTACCGAAATCCATGGTCACATACGAATCCTCGATAATGGGAATCTCCCTGTTGATCAAAGGGATGAGTATCTTCTTGCCGCGCAGGTGGTGATACCTCGGATCCTCCGGGTTGATGCAGACAGCGGCATCGGCCATGATGGTCTCGGGACGGGTCGTGGCTATGACTATGTAGTCGTCAGTGGGATTGCCGGCCCCGTCGGACACCTTGTAGCGCAGGTAGTAGAGCTTGGACCTGGTCTCCTTGTGGATCACCTCGTCGTCGCTCACAGCGGTCAAGGCCTGGGGGTCCCAGTTGACCATCCTCACGCCGCGGTAGATATATCCTTTCTTGTAGAAATATACGAATGTGTTGATGACCGCCTCACTGAGAGCCGGATCCATCGTAAAGCGGGTACGGTCCCAGTCGCAGGAGGCCCCGAGCTTCTTGAGCTGCTCGAGGATGATGCCGCCGTGCTTCTCCTTCCATTCCCAGGCATGTTTCATGAACTCCTCGCGGGTCAGGGAGGACTTGTCGATGCCCTGCTCCTTCAGCTTGGCCACCACCTTGGCCTCGGTGGCTATGGACGCATGGTCGGTTCCCGGCACCCAGCAGGCGTTCTTGCCCTGCATGCGGGCACGGCGGACAAGCACGTCCTGTATCGTATTGTTGAGCATGTGTCCCATGTGCAGCACACCTGTCACATTGGGCGGCGGGATGACCACCGTATAGGGTTCCCGGTTATCGGGTTCTGAATGGAAAAACTTGTTCTTCAACCAGTAAGAGTACCATTTCTCCTCTACTTCCGAGGGGCTGTATTTCGCTGACAGTTCCATATTTCTTGCAAATTAGCCTGCAAATATAAGAAGATTTGTGTAGATTTGCGGGACGTTTCAAAACATAATTTCACAAGACATGGACAATCAGCAACAGAAAAAAGAAATAGGCATAGAGCTGACAAAGGAAACAGCTGCCGGCAACTACTCCAACCTCGCCCTCATCACCCACTCCAACAGCGAGTTCATCCTGGATTTCGCCCGCATGCTCCCGGGTTATCCAAAAGCACAGGTTGTCAGCCGCATAATCATGACTCCCGAGCACGCCAAGAGACTGCTCCTGGCCCTGAGCGACAACATCGGCAAATACGAGAGCCAGAACGGCGAGATAAGTCTCGGTGCTCCCAATCTGCCCAAGAACACCATACCCTTCGGTTTCAACCCCAACAACACTCCGGAAGCATAACCGATGAAGCCGGATATCGCATTTGCCGGTGCCGGGAACGTGGCCTTCCGGTTCTCTTTGGCCCTGCAGGAAAAAGGATACAGAATAAGAGCTATATACAGCCGCACTGAAAAAAGCCGTGACAGATTGGTCAAGGCACTAAGAGCCAATGGTTCGGACACAATAGCCGCAACAAGGCTCCAAGACCTGCGGTCTGCATCACTGGTCATAATCGCGGTTACGGACGATGCCATACCGCAGGTGGTGGAGGAAATGAGGGCAGCATTCCAGGATACAGACAATGAAGCCGTACACCCGCTTCCATCCGTTGTACATACATCAGGAGCCACCCCTCTCTCTGTTCTGCAACCACTCGCCGGAACCGGCTGCGCCTGCGGGGTAATGTACCCGCTGATGACACTCAGCCGCAACAAGAACGTGGAATTCCGTGACGTGCCGCTGCTTTTGGAGGCCCATGACGGAGAACTCCGGACGGTCCTCGACACGATTGCATCCGACCTGGGCAGCGAACACTATTTCTACTCTTCGGAAGACCGGCTCAGGATGCACGTAGCAGCAGTGTTTACCACCAACTTCGTCAACTACCTCCTCGGCCTGGCCTTCCCCATAGTCCAGCACGACCATCCCCTGCTCATCCCCTCCACCATCGAGGCAGTGCGCAACGCATTCCTGCACACCCCCTCCTCCACCCTCACCGGCCCCGCCCGCAGAGGTGATATGGAGACTATCCGCAAACATATCGGACTGCTGCATGACATGGGGCTGACCGAGCAGGAGGAGATATACCGCCTCCTGACCGACAGGATTCTCAAAAAATATCACCCTGAAGACAAATAAACACCATGCCCAACTACAACTATAAAGTCAAACTGCACTCCATCCGCGCTTTCGCATTCGATGTGGACGGAGTATTCACCGACGGTTCAATCCTGTCCACCGCAGACGGGGACCTTCTGCGCACCTTCGACTCAAAAGACGGATTCGCAGTGCGGATGTGCACCATGAAAGGATATCCTATAGCCATCATCACCGGAGGCGTATCTCAGAGCATTGTGCACAGATTCACCGGGTTAGGTGTAAAGGAAGAGGACATCTACCAGAAATCCCGCGACAAGGTGCCCGACTTCCTGGATTTCTGCTCCAGACACGGCCTCAAGCCTGAGGAAGTGGCCTTCGCGGGAGACGACATACCCGACATCCCGGTGCTCCGGATGGCCGGGCTGGCTGTCGCTCCGGCCGATGCCGTTCCGGAGGTCAAGGACGTATGCGACTACGTATCCATCCGCCCGGGAGGCAGAGCCTTTGCCCGCGACCTCATAGAGCAGGTGCTGAAGGTGCATGAGGACTGGTACCTGGATACAGACGTTTTCGCCAAAACCTTTTGACACATACCGCCATGTTGCTTCACGAAGCCCTGAAAGGCCGCCGCTTGGTGCTCGGCTCGGCCTCTCCCCGCAGAAGGGAACTCCTCGCAGGTCTCGGCCTGGAATTTACCGTAGAGGCCATCCCCGGCGCTCCGGAAACCTATTCCCCCACACTCATGCCGGATGAGGTGCCGGCCGCCCTCGCAGTATCCAAGTCGGAGGGATTCCACCGTCCCTTAGAGCCGGACGAGATCCTCATCACCGCCGACACCGTGGTCATCTGCGGGGAAGACATCCTCGGCAAGCCCTCGGACAGGGAGGACGCAGCAAGGATGCTCCGGGAGCTCTCGGGCCGCACCCACCGCGTGGTCACCGGCGTCTGCCTGCGCGACAATACCCGGCGGCACGTATTTTCCTGCACCTCCGAAGTAGAGTTCAAAGCCCTCACTGAAGATGAGATATCCTACTACATCGACCGCTGGCGCCCCTTCGACAAGGCCGGCAGCTACGGCATCCAGGAATGGATAGGCTACATAGGAATAACCTCCATACGCGGCTCCTACTTCAACATCGTAGGACTCCCCGTACAGAGGCTGTACACTGCTTTGGGCGAATTTATCGGACAGTAATCATCTCGACACTCTGCCGGCGCACTTTATCCAGAGGCTCGACGGTGTATTTCACCTTGGAGAAATCGATGTCATTCAGGTCGATGCAGCGGATGGTGCTGTTCCAGCAGGTGCGCCAGTACATTTTCAGTCCCTTGGTATCGGCCGCCGTCGTAAACTGCGTGGCACCGGGAATATCTGTCGGCTCCTGCCCTTTCTGGCGCTCCACCCCTATCGGTATGTCGAAATTGTTCAGAATCAGGAAGCAGGACATTACCGTCTCCTCTCCTGTGGGGTACTGCGGTGCGGTGGCCTGATAGTAGGCGGCACGTACAAACCGCGAAGGAGGAGTCACGTCCCCGGGGATTCCTATCATGCCGGTGCCGGCTCCGAAGCGGCGTACCTGCGGATAAGCCGAAAAGGCATTGCCGTCAGCCTCTCCGAAAGCCAGATTGACATAATTGTTCAGATTGGTCACATGCCAGGGGAAATCGGGGGAATTGGTCAGCACCCCTACCGTATTCTCGTAGATATGCGTCTTCCCGCCGGTTATCTCGATGACAATCTGCCTTCCGGACGGGTCCCCCACCCTCCAGTGCGAAGTGCCGGACTGAGGATAGAGCATGGTCACTATTATCTCGTCAAAATGGTCAATCACCTCCTGTACGGTGGAGAATCCGGAGAGTATCCAGCTCACCACCTGCATGTCGGGGACAGTACGGCTCACTTCGGTAGAATCGTACTCAGGATACTGGCCGTAACCGGGGAAGAAGAAAAGTCCGGCGGACAGCCCCTTTTCATTGAGCCCCTCCAGCACGAACTGGTCCATATTGGCCGCCACCCCCACATATCCGTACTTTCCCGTGAATATCATACCATTGCCACCATCTGCCGTCAGGGACACATGCCTGTATCCCCTCGGGACGACGACATAGCGGCTGTGCAGGTCGGAACCGCCCCACTCCGCCGTCCTGGCCAGCACGAAACTGCCGTCCTTGGCCGTAAAGGAAATACCGGTACATGCTGCAAGGTCGTGGAAAAACATGCATGCAAAAAGTGCCGCAAGAGTCGCGGCTCTCCTGAGATTCAATGAAATACCCATAATATCAGATTTTTCTCAAAGATAGCGAAAATATCCTGATTCAGAACCTGAAACCTGTACTTTCAAGAAACTTTGAATAAATTTCCGCCTTTGCCTCCAATGACAGCGGATAGGCCCTGGAGGAAGACGGCATACGGTGGAAGGCCAGCGGGCGGCCGTCGGGCAGGACAAGACCGGTACTGCCTCCGACAGGCGGCACGGCCACACCGAGAATGGACGCTATCTGCTCCGCGGATTTTCCCCCGGTAGAGGCCACTGCCGTACAGGAGGGCATTGCCGTCAGGAGAGCCTGGATATCCGTCGGTTCGATGATCTTCAGGAAATTATCGGAGGCATTGCCTTTCAGGCGCTTCACCATATAGGCCGCATCGTAGAGCGCGATGCCCTCCTTGCCGCAGAAGTCCGTCACACTGCCGTAATCGAAGCGTTTCTGCCCCTTTACCACAAAATGCTCCCTGTCCCCGAAGAACAGCAGACCCATGATTCTCCACATGTCATTCTGGAAATTGGGATAGAAAAAATCCATGGACCACCTTGCCTTAGGAGGTGGAAAACTGCCGAGAAGCAGGACTCTGGCTCCTTCCGGCATGAAAGGTTCCAGCGGATGGACCTCGAAAAGGGAGAACTCCCGCCGCATCAGCTCCGGATCGCGCAGCTTTTCCCGCAGCTGCCCTAAACGCAGCGCATTGGGCGAGTCAGGAAACTGCAGCCGCATGTATCCGCCATCGCCGTATTTATCCCGGAGGTGCCCATAGCTTATGCGGAATATCTCTTCGTCAGGAAGTTCCGGATGACGGGCTTTGGCATAAAGTATGGCACGCGAGAACACAGTGTCGAGATCGATTACCTTATCAGCCTCCGAGACTATCCGGCCATAGATGGAACGCGGCCAGGACTTGCTGGAGGAGCGATGGTCTTCGACGGCCTCCCGCATCACTTGTATCTGCTCCGCCGTGAACCACTGTTTCAGCCGGACATCCTCCTCCAACATACGGCCCGACGACAGATGGTGGGACTCCCTCCCTTCGCATATACCTATGTCGTGGTATGCCGCGATGACGTAAATCATGTCAGGGTCCAGGTCATAACGGCGGCCTCCGTCCATCTGCCCGGCAGACAGTCTGCGGTACAGGTCCATGCTCTGGCGGATAACAGACAGGATATGACTGCGCGAATGCGCCTTGTCATATCCGTCATACACGGGAAGTATGTTCTCCTCCACATACTTCCGGATCAAAGGGGAAACTTCCGGTATAGGTATTCTGCCGTTCATGACTTTATTTTCGCGGCCTGCGCGGAAACTGGAAATTATTGAGGTCCACTGTGACACTGCCTGCATAATGCAGCATCTTGAAAGTATAGGCGGCACCAAGCCATGCCGCACCCGCCTGACCATAGGAATATACCTCAAACCTTTCCCTGGTATCCGCATCATGACAGCCTATCCAGTCCACGACCCCTTCTATCCTCCACCACTTTCTGGTATAGCCCAGCAAAGCCCCTCCGATACTTGTGTCAAAGAAATAACTGTCATCGTAGAAGGCTGCCGGATAGTGGCCGGTCACCCTGTTTCTTGGAAACGACCCTGCGTTGACCTTGAAATACCTCCCGTCATACTGATAGTACAGAAGATAATCCAAGGTCACGGCGGGATCATTTTGTCCGAAATATTTGCCCACATCCACACCCGCATACAGCGAATGTCCCTCTCCGAAACCGAGTCCTGCCTTAGGGGACAGCACTGCTCCGAATATGGTTTCCGAAGGGGCCGTTGTCATGGATGCATACTCCCTGTTGTCGAAACCGAACTTCAGGTCCACATCCCATAGCAGCCTCTGTGCCGAAAGCGGTACTGCAGAGCAGAACGTCAGGAGAAAGACTGTGAAAGCAAATATTCCCTTGCGCATAAACTTTATTTGGCGTCAATTATATTCTCATAGAAGAACTCGAACACCTTGCGGGTCACATAGTCGTCTCCGAGATTGTGGGTATAGCCGGGGAGGTAGAACTGCTCGAAGTCCTTGTCGGCCTTGATAAGGGCCCTGACCACCTGCAGGGTAGAGGCAGGATCCACATTGTCATCGATCTCACCGTTGATAAGCAGGAGCTTGCCCTGAAGCAGATGCGCATTGTCCACATTGGAATTTTCGGAGTACCATGGACCGATAGGATATCCCATCCACTGCTCGTTCCACCATATCTTGTCCATACGGTTGTCATGGCAGCCGCAAAGGGCCACTCCTACCTTGTAGAACTCGGGATAGAACAGAAGAGCTGCAAGAGTGCTCTGGCCGCCGGCCGAATAGCCGTACACACCCACGTTGGATATGTCCATGTGCCTGTATTTTTTGGCTGCAGCCTGCATCCACAGGATACGGTCGGGATAACCCGAATCCTTCAGATTACGCCAGCATACATCCTGGAAGGACTTGCTGCGGTTGTCTGTGCCCATACCGTCGATGGTCACTACGATAAATCCGAGTTCCATAAGTTTGTGGAATCTGGTATAGGCATAGAAATCCTTCAGTACGAAAGAATCGTGAGGGCCGGCATAGATATACTCGACCACAGGATATTTCTTTTTGGGATTGAAGTTGGAGGGACGGAATATAGTGCCCCATATATCGGTCTTGCCGTCCCTGCCCTTTGCCACGAACACCTCGGGCATGGTCCATCCGGTCGCTAAAAGAGCCGAGATGTCAGCCTTCTGCAGTTCCATCAGGGTATTTCCTTCCACATCCCTGAGGAGGGAAACCGGAGCCATGTCAGGCTTCGAATACACATCTGTGAAAAGGGTGCGGTCCTGGTTGAATGTCACGATATGGTTTGCTGCCTCCGGAGTCAGGTCGGTAATCTCGAGAGAGCCGAGATCGAGCCTGAGCAGATGCTTGTTGTAAGGATCCTCACCTGCCGGCTTGCCACCCTTCTCATCGATTGCGTTCATGCCGTTGGCGGCAAAGAGGACATAGCCCTTTTCTTCGTTCACATCATATACCTCACGCACATTCCATGCACCGGGAGTGAGCAGGGTCATCTCCCCTGTCTCACCATCGATGCGGTAGAGATGCCTCCAGTCGTCCCGTTCGGAAATCCAGAGTATATCGCCGCAATCCATGTAATAACGGTAGAGATCGTTGTAGTATACAAATGTATTTGTCTTCTCCTCTGCCAGATTGCGGCAGGACCCGTCAGCGGCATCCACTGCCACGAGCTGGTAGAGCTGATGGCCGCGCTGGTTGTACTCGAAGGTAAAATACCTGGAGTCACCGCTCCACTGGCCGAAGCTCAGGTAATACTGGTTGGCATAAGGAGCCGTGTCAATGGCAACTTTCTCACCGGAAGCCACATCGAAAAGAGCCGGAACGGCCTGGGGCAGGAGGTCTCCGGGTTTTGCATAGTCGAGCCAGCGGAGTTTGGGCTGGATCTGGTCCTCGGGAGCGGATTCGCGGAGAGGTATCTGCCTCTCTTTTACATATTCGCGCTGGACAGAAGCGACCTTCCTGGAATCGGGAGACCAGTATAGTTCTGCATAATAGTTCTGCTCTGTACCGTCAAAACTGAGCTGACGCTCGCTTCCGCGGACAGGAGCACCTGAGGGAACAGATGAACTTTCTTCTCCGGAGAGTTCTTTTACCCATACATTATTGTCCCTGAGGAATGCCACATAGCGGCCGTCGGGAGAGGTAACGGAATCGGGAAGATCCCTCCACCACCTGTTACGCTCCCTTTCGGGGACTTTGGAAAGATATTCCTCATACTCGGCGGATGTTATTTCCGTCTTGGTCCTGTCGGAAGCATTCACCAGGAAATAGTGCAGGCCGTCAGCCTCCCTGGTCTCATATACAAACTCCTCCGCTCCTGTCCAGTTGGGAGTGACTGCCCCGTCATAGACGAGATTGCGGATATTGGGAAGAGAATCCAGCTCAGCATACGTCTCCCTGAATCCATCGGGAGAGGAAGTGAGCGCCAATGAAATGAAAAGTGCTGATAGTAAATGCATATCAATTAAAATTAAGGAACATTTCTATGATTCTGTATCATCTTCCGGACCACTTCCCTCCTCTAAAAGGGCCGACTGGAACGAGCCTTTGGTCCGGATGCCTTTTTTCTCCAATCTGCGGGCTGTCACCACCACCGAATTCCTCGGACCCGAGAGCACCTTGCGGGCATCCTCGAACTTGGCCGCTGCCTTGCCGATGACCCCGCCGACCTCATTGAAGGTATTGGCGAAACGGGTCACTCTCTCCAGCAGCTCTCCGGCCAGGGACATTACCTCCTCGGTATTCTTCTGCTGGCGCACCCGCACCCAGGTATTCTCGATGATCTTCAGCATCGCGAAGAGATTGGACTCTCCGGCTATGATGATGCCGCTGTCGAAGGCCTGGTGCCATCTCTCCCGGAAGTTCTGGTAATAGAGCTGGAAAGCCCCTTCGTTGGGAACGAACATCACCACATAGTCGAGGGAATCGCGGCCGGTGGAGCGGATGTACTTGCTGTAGCTCTTGGCCGAGAGTTCCTTGACATGAGCCTCCACACTCCTGCTGTGAGCGGCAAGGGCCATGCTCCGGGTTGTCTCGTCCGCAGCATTTACGTATGATATATATGCCTCGAGAGAGACTTTGGAATCTATCACGACAGCCTTGTTCTCAGGAAGATAAAGCACTACATCGGGAACAAGCCTGTGTCCTCCGTCTTCACTGAGGACGGCATTGCCGTCCACATCCCTGATGGTCTCCTGCTTGACGTAGTCCTCACCTTCCCTCAGGCCCATACCCTCGAGAAGGTTGAGCAGAACCACCTCACCCCAGTTGCCGACCGTCTTGTTGTTGGAACGCAGGGCCGAAGCAAGATTACTGGCCTCCTTGCCCAAAGATGCGGTCTGTTCCATCATCGAGCGGATCTGCTGCTCGAGAGATGCAGTGTTTTTCAATGACTTCTCCTTGGAATCCTCCACGGCCTGACGGAATTCCTCCATCTTCTTGCCCAAAGGGTCCAGAATATTCTTTATCTGTTCGGAGTTGGCGGAAGACAGATCGACGGATTTCTCCTTGAGAATAGCAGTGGCAGAGTCCTTGAAGGTCAGCACCATCTTCTGGAACTTCTCGTCGTACTCGCGGCGCATCGCCTCCGTGTCCGCCTTGCGGGCCTCCTTCTGCTCGTCCAGAGCTTTCTCCAGCATCTCCACCCTGACCTGGGCTACCTGCAAGTCCTTCTGCGCGAGCGCGGCCTCCCTCCTGCGGGCCGATGCCTGGACTAACCAGGCCACCGCCGCACCCACCGCTAAAGCTATGACAGCCGCCAACCAGACCATATTGTCCTAAAAACTGCTTTTCAGCCCGGTAGCCCGGTTGAATACCGGCAGCTCCGGTGTCGAGTCCTTGTCCTTGATATAGTAGCCGTTGCGTTCGAACTGCACGGCGATGCCGGATGCGTCATCCAGCAGGCCCGGCTCGGCGAGAGCATCCACCTCCTTGAGGGAGTCCGGATTGAGATACGCCTTGTAGTCCTTGCCCTCCGGTATGCCGCTCATGTCGGCCTCGGTGAAGAGCCGGTCGTAGAGTCTCAGGCGCACCTTCTCGCACTGGGTGGCATTGACCCAGTGAATCGTGCCCTTGACCGAGCGCCATGTGCCGCTGCCTGGCTTGGTCGTCGGATCGTAGGTGCAGCGGATCTCGGTGATATTGCCCTCCGCGTCCTTGACCACCTCCTCGCACTTGACGATGTAGGAGTATTTCAGGCGCACCTCTCCGCCGGGACGCAGACGGAAGAACTTCTTGGGGGGATTCTCCATGAAATCGGCCCTCTCTATGTAGAGCTCGCGGCCGAAGAGGATGGTCCTCTGCCCTGCCTCGGGGTCCTCGGGGTTCTTAGGGGCAATGCAGTATTCGGTCCGGCCGGTCTCAGTCTCGGTGGCCGCACTGCACTCGCCGTCGTTCCAGTTGGTAATAACCAGCTTGACGGGGTCGGTGACAACCATATAGCGGTTCGAGCGTTTGTTCAGGTCCTCGCGCAGGCACCACTCCAGGAGCGAGAGGTCGATGAGATTGTCCCTCTTGGCCACTCCCACCTTCTCGGCGAAATTGCGGATGCTCTCGGGGGTATAGCCCCTGCGGCGGATACCGCAGATGGTCGGCATGCGGGGGTCGTCCCAGCCGCTCACGAAACCGTTGCGCACCAGTTCCAGGAGCTTGCGCTTGCTCATGACGGTATAGGTGAGGTTCAGGCGGGCAAACTCATACTGATGCGAGGGGAAAATGCCCAGCTGCTCGATGAACCAGTCGTAGAGGGGACGGTGTACGTCGAACTCCAGGGTGCATATCGAATGGGTGATGTGCTCTATCGAGTCGCACTGCCCGTGGGCATAGTCGTACATCGGGTAGATGCACCACTTGTCTCCGGTACGGTGGTGGTGCGCATGGATGATGCGGTACATCAGAGGGTCGCGGAACATCATGTTCGGATGGGCCATGTCTATCTTGGCCCTGAGTACCTTCGAGCCGTCGGGGAACTCCCCGTTCTTCATCCGCTCGAACAGGTCCAGGTTCTCCTCCACGCTGCGGTTGCGCCACGGGCTCTCCACGCCAGGCTGCTGCACCGTGCCACGGTTCTGCCGGATCTCCTCCTGAGTCTGGTCGTCCACATAGGCCAGTCCCTTCTTAATCAGCACCACGGCCCAGTCGTAGAGCTGCTGGAAATAGTCGGAGGCGTAGTATTCCCCGGCCCAGTCGAAGCCGAGCCACTTGATGTCCTCCTTGATGGAGTCCACGTACTCGGTATCCTCCTTCACGGGGTTGGTGTCATCGAAGCGGAGATTGGTACGTCCGCCGTACTTGCGGGCCAGGCCGAAATTGAGACAGATGCTCTTGGCATGGCCGATATGCAGATAACCGTTCGGCTCCGGCGGGAAGCGGGTCATCACCGACTCCACCCTGCCCGAAGCCAGGTCATTCTCGATAATCTCTTCTAAGAAATTCTTCTGTACGGCTGTTTCCGCCGCATTCTGCTGCTTGTTTGAGTCTTCCATCCTTACTGATATTTTAACGGCAGACAAAGATACAATGTTCTCTGAAATCCTGCAGATTTTTTTGTTTTTGTTTTTGATTAACTTTGAAGCGTAACCCTTAAAACTGAACGCCATGAAAACCAGACTCAACAAAAAGTCTCTTGCGGCAGTACTATTTTGAGCAGGTATCCATAATTTCCACTATATCGGTTCACCTGTGGAGGTCGTTGAATAGTACATGGGTCGAAAAAGCCGGACATTCGAAAAAAAACCCGGATACTCGCGATATCCGGGGCTGATAATGACGGTCCCGGAAGCGTGAATACTTCCGGGACCGGATTGTTGTCATAATGTAATTCAGGGTGTCTTCGGCGGTATGCAGATTTACCTTACAGGCGCCTCAGGCACTCCGGGCAGGGGTTTCCAGTTCTGGAGTTCCTGGAGGAGAACCTCTACGGCCTTGTTGAGCTGGGCGTCGTTGCCGAGGTAGTCCTCGAAGGGATTGAGGTCGCACTCGATGTCGGGATCCACTCCGTGGTTCTCGATAATCCAGTCACCTTCGGTGGAGTAAGAGGTGAAGAACGGAGTGCGGACATCCTGGCCGTCGAGATAGGGACGTGAGCCGGAGATGCCGACGATACCGCCCCATGTCCTCATACCGATCAGCTTACCGATACCGAGCTGGCGGAATCCGTAGGGGAAGAGGTCACCGTCGGAAGAGGAGTACTTGTCAATCAGGCAGACCTTGGGTCCGTAATGTGCGGACTCAGGTATGGTGGCGAGCTGCTCGCTGCCGTTGCGGTACATGTTCATGCGGTATACCTCCCTCTGCAGACGCTCCAGAATCATAGGCGATACATTTCCGCCGCCATTCATACGGTCATCTATGATCAGGGCCTTCTTGTCCAGCTGCGAGTAGAACAGGCGGGTGAACTCATCCAGTCCTGCCACGCTCATGTCCGGAATGTGGATGTAGCCTATCTGGCCGTCGGACATCTCCTCGACCTTACGGATATTGTTCTGTACCCAGTCATAGTATGCCAGCTGGGTCTCGTCTGCGATAGGATCCACATAGATGGTGCGGGCACCTTCCTCAGATGCTGACGAATTGACCAGAAGGGCCGTTGTCACACCGACACGTCCGACGAGGGCCTCATAGATGGTTCCCAGCTCCGATGCGGGGATTCCGTTGACAGCGAGGATATAGTCACCCTCCTTCACACCCAGGCCGGGCTCTCCGAGGGGCGAACGGCGCGCGTCTCCCCAGGTTACGCTCTCGAATATCTTGTTGATACGGAAATATCCGGTCTCATCCTTTGCAATGCGGGCTCCGAGCAGGCCTATAGGCAGTTTCTCTGCCGCAGGTGTCTCGCCGGTAGTCACATAGCAGTGTCCGGTATTCAGCTCTGATATCATCTCGCCGATCAGATATGTCAGGTCCTGACGGTACTGCACGTAAGGCAGCATCACGGCATACTTGTCGTGAATTGCGTTCCAGTCGCGGCCTACCATGTTCTCCACATAGAAATAGTCGCGGTATACCCTCCAGGTCTCATCATAGATCTGCTTCCATTCCTTGTGGTAATCCACGGTCAGGCGGATGTCGCTCATAGGCACGGGCTTGTCGGCCTTATATCCCGAAGTGGATACTACATAGTACGTGCCTTTATCGGAAACGAGGGCCTTGGAATGATCCTGAGTCATAGCCAGCACACCGTATTTTGTCACATCTGTAGATTTGAGGTCGCTCAGCGAAAGCTTCTTCACTCCGTCAGAAGAGCGGTAGTACAAAGCTCCGTCGTATGCTGCAAGCGGACGGGCATAGCTTCCTTCCACGGGGAGCGCAACTTCCCTGCCTATTATACCGTCGAAATCCACTTTCATGGACTCAACTGCCGGCATGTCCTTGGAGGCTCCTTTTTTGCCCTTTCTTGCAGGAGCAGGCTGCTCTTCTTCCGCAGGTGCTGCAGGTACATATTCATCTCCCTTTATTACGGTAGGATCAGGCACTTCCTTGGTCAGGGGCAAGGCGAAGAGGTAACTTCCGAGGGAATATGCCGCATTCCACTCAACAGAGGAATAAATGGCATTGAGATCCCTTGCCGAAGTAAAGAAGAGATACTTGCCGTCCTCGGAGAACATGGGCGATGAAGAATTGTACCATGACGAAGTGACGGGGGTACTCTCTCCCGTAGCAAGATTCATCAGATAGATAACTGACGCTCCGGATTCGGTTCCGCTACCGTATGCGAGCCAGCTTCCGTCATGCGAGAAGTCGAATCCGCGGACTCCGCCCCAGCGGCCTTCAAATACGGTCTTCACTTCCTTGGTTGCGATATCAACTGAAAGGAGCTGTTTTTTCTCTGTTGTCAGATATAGTTTCTTCGAATCGGGAGTCCATGTCAGTGAGGAAGGATATCCGTTCTCGAATGAAGTCAGGCAGATTTTGCCTTCAGGGTCATCGTAGGGCATGACATAGACCTGATATTCCCCGCTTTCGTCGGACAGCCATGCAATCCACTGTCCGTCTGGAGACCACACGGCGTCGCGGTCATGTGCGCCAGGGGTGCGGGTGAAGTTGTAGACAGCACCTTCAGCTGCAGGAACGGAGAACACATCGCCTCTGAAAGTAGTCAGCACGCGGCTGCCGTCAGGCGAGAGGGAGAATGAGGCCCGGTTGTTCCGGGAGCCGTCCCATGTCTTGACCTCGTCGCGGGCGAGGATTCCCTCGTCATTGAGATAGACAGGTACTTTGGAGCAGCTGCCGTCCTTTACGGAATATTTGTAGATATAGCCTCCGTTCTCGAAGACAATCCAGTCCTGGGAGAATGAAGGGAACTTGCAGTCGTACTCGGTGAAGTCGGTCACCTTCCTGGTCTGCTTTGTTGCCGTATCGTAGCAGAAGAGGTTCATGATCTGGTCCCTGTCGGAGAGGAAGTAAATCTTGTCCCCTATCCACATCGGGAATATGTCCTGGGCATCGTTGTCGGTGATGTTCTCCAGCTCCGTGGTACCTACGGTATTGATCCAGATGTCATCGGCCTGACCGCCCCTGTAGTATTTCCATGTACGGAACTCACGGTACATACGGTTCATGGCCAGCTTGGAACCGTCGGGGGAATAGGAGCAGAAGCTGCCTTCCGTGGTAGGAATCTGCACCGGCTCGCCGCCTTCGGCAGGCACTGTAAAGAGCAGGCCGCGGAGCGATGAAAACGCATACCAGCGGCTGCGGAAGATAATGTTCTTTCCGTCAGGGGTCCAGCCCATTACGATACTGTTCGGGCCTACACGGTCACCGATATTGTCGCGGTCCACTGTTGCTGTATAGGTGATTCTCTTAGGCACACCACCCTCGGCAGGCATCGTATACACTTCGGTATTGCCGTCATACTGGGCGGTAAAGGCTATAGTCTTGCCATCCGGCGAGAACCTTGAAAAAATCTCATATCCCACATCGGAAGTGAGCCTTACGGCCGTACCACCGTCTATGGAAACTGTGTAGAGGTCACCTGCATAGGTGAACGCTATCTGATCCCCTCCCACAGACGGGAAGCGGAGCAGACGGGCCTCCTTGGCGTCGGCAAAAGCCAGAACGGGAAGGACGGCCAGCATTGCAGTGATAATAAAACGTCTCATAGGATCGAATGTTTTGAGTGGTTAGTTATAGTATGTTGAGTACTTGCTCCTTGATTTTTTCCAGCTCATCTTTCATCCGCACCACACATTTCTGCATCCCGGCATGATTGGACTTGGATCCTAAAGTATTGATTTCACGGCCCATCTCCTGTGCTATGAAACCGAGTTTACGGCCCGGGCACTCCTCCCCTTCCATCGTATCACGGAAATAGCGGCAATGCTGCCTGAGGCGTACCTTCTCCTCGTTGACATCCAGCTTCTCCAGATAGAATATCATCTCCTGCTCGAGACGGTCCCGGTCCGGAGTCAAGGAAAGCTCCTCCATCCGCGAAAGCAGCCTCTGGCGGACAGACGGCACCCTTTCGCATTCAAAAGCCTCTGCCTCCGCAAGGATCGCCCCGATATTGTCTACCCTTGTGATGAGGTCGGCCCTGAGAACAGCACCTTCCCTGGCCCTGAATGCAATAAGCGCATCTACAGCCTCATGCAGCCCTTTCGATATGGCCTCCACGTCATCTTCTGAGAGTTCATTCCTGTCAGCTGAGACTACATCCTGAAACCGCAGCACGGACGAGACAATTGCCGAAGACATGAAATTCTCGTCAGGATCCTGTCTCACGGACCGGACAAGTTCTGATATCTGGCTGTAATAATCCTGGAACAGGCCGGTGTCTATCTTCCTGGCCTCAGAACCCGAAACGGTCTCCACGGTCAGGAAGATATCGATGTTGCCCCGGACAAGGCGCTTTGTCACATATTGCCTGAATTCCAAATCCTTATCCTTGGGGAGAATAGATGATTTGAGAGAGATGTCGCAATTCTTGCCGTTCAGCGACCGTACCTCCACTGTATATTTCCTGTTTCCGGAAGTCACTTCTGACTTCCCGTATCCTGTCATCGACAATACCATAATTTATCTGTTTTGCTTTGATAGTTCTTCATAACGGGACATCCACATGGCTGCCATGTCGTCCATTTCAAGTATACTGCAGGCCACCGAAAGATTATATGCCGCACAGGCCGCCTTACGGATATTGGGGCTGGCCGCTTTCTCATACCATATATCCATCGCCTTTTCCCACTCGAAAAGATATGCCAGCCGGCATGCCTCCGTCCAGTCCGCCTCATCATAAACGAAAAGTGTCTTGTTGACCGTCTCCCACTGCGGTGAATACCTCTGCGCCATAACCTCTCCGAGAGACCTGAATGAATTTTCCAGTTCACTGTCCACCTTCTCCACTGCCCTCAGACGGGTAAGGGGAGCATCTGACAAAAGGGTCCACTCCATGATATCACGGTTGATGACCCTGTCGACCGGTTCTTCACTATGGCTGTCGAAAACCTGAAGCCTCACTTCGTACGGCAGCGACACAGTCGTCTGATTCAGAAAAGCCCCTTGGGTATAAGCCCTGCCTTCATCCTCAGTTACTGAAAATTCACCTATCCCGAGCGAATCGGCCGCTATCAGGAACTCGACACCGACCGCAGCATGCAGGTACTCCACCATGGTCCTGTCTGATAGATCCACCTCGTCCGCATACATCGAAAAGACCGGCACGGAGCCGGAATCCAACCCGAGATCAGCCTCCAGACGTTCAGCAATACCGACTGCAAGCGATGACAGAAGAGACGAATCACTGTCCCCTCTCTGAGTGATAAACACTATGCCGGGTAAAGTGCCGAGGAAATCCACGTTTCCGGATGAAGCGGTTCTCTTCTCTACAGGAAGAGTGTATGTCACAGGCCCGCATGATGCCAATGCAAACAGCGGGACCAGCAGAATCAACAAATATCTCTTCATACAAGCGTCTTTTTTACAACAATTCGCCGGTGAGGTCGTACTCATCGGCTCCGGTAATCCGGACTTCGGCAAACGTACCCGGTACGGGCAGCTTTCCATTGCAGGTAACGTTCACCTCTCCGTCCACCTCCGGGCTTTCCCTGGATGAACGCCCGCTGAACGTATTCTCCACCGGGTCGCATGAATCAACGAGCACACGCTCTATGCTGCCGATACGGCTCTCATTGTATTTCAATGAAATACCCGCCTGCAGCTCCATCAGTTCATCCAGTCTTTCCTGCTTTACGGCCTCAGGTACGGTATCCTTCAAATTCTGTGCCCCCCAAGTCCCCTCTTCTTCTGAATATGCAAAAGCGCCCAACCTCTCGAAGCGGTACTCACTGACAAAGGAAAGGAGGTCTTCGAACTCCTTTTCACCCTCTCCGGGATGTCCGACCATCATCGTGGTCCTCAGCGCTATATCAGGCACAGCCTTACGGATTCTCTCCACGAGCCTGCGGGTACCATCCGCATCTATCGAACGGCGCATGGCCTTGAGGACGGGGTCGGCAGAATGTTGCAGAGGAATATCGAGATACCGGCACATCTTGGGAGAGGATGCCATGATCTCCAGGACATCCTCAGGGAAAGACGCCGGGTAGGAATACAGCAGTCTGATCCACTCTATTCCCTCAATCCCGGACAGCTTTTCAAGCAGACTTCCCAGACGTCTCTGCCCATACAGATCCAGGCCGTAGAATGTAGTATCCTGAGCTATGACAATAAGCTCCCTGACCCCTTGATCCGCCAGAGCCGCCGCTTCATCGAGCAGCTGCTCCTGCGGCACTGACACATGCTTTCCGCGTATACCGGGAATGGCGCAGTACGAACACTGGCGGTCGCATCCTTCTGATATCTTCAGATAGGCATAATGCCCCGGAGTGGTAAGCCATCGTCTGGTGTCTAAAGCCGGATTCCTCCTTACAGACAGTTCCTGAAGCAACGGGTCTGTAGAAAACGCGCCGAACCATCCGTCCACTTCCGGAATCTCCGAAGGAAGCTCGCTGCGGTATCTCTGCGACAGACATCCCATGACGTAAAGACGGGATATCACCCCCCGTTTTTTGGCATCCACCGCCTCGAGAATCGCCTGTACGGACTCCTCTTTAGCATCGAGGATGAAACCGCAGGTATTGATAATCAGGATATCGACACCCGCATCCTCAAGTTCCTCCTCTTCCGGAGAAATGCCGTAGCCGGCAGCAGAAAGCTGCATCAGCAGGTGCTCGGAGTCCACACGGTTCTTCGAGCATCCCATCGTCACCACCCGGACCCTTTGCCTTCTGCCGCCCATAATCTATTCTCCCTCCTTTGTTTCCGTATCTTCCCCGTCCTTGCCGTCTTCTGAAGGTTCCTCAAAATCAAGGGAGGCATACTGCCTGAGAACATTGTACCAGGAAACCACCTTCTTCATGTGCGACGGATAGAAACGGTCTCCGTCATATCCTGGAAGTACCTTGGAAAAGAATTCCTTCAGTATCTTCGCATCCGACTTGGCATCCGGAGCACTCTCCTCTCCGAGAGCCTCCTTCATTTTCAGCAGCACTTCCTTGAGAGGAGTCTCCCCATCCTCGGTATATATGGATATATCCGAAAGGGACGACACCTTCGCATGCGGGCCGAACACGCTGCGCCTGCCTGTAACGAGGGATTCTGCAATCATGCCGTTGCGGGCCTGTGAAACATAGCGGAAGAGTCCCGGCTCTCCCGTAATGGACAATATCTGCTGTAAATCTGTTTTCATTTTTAAAAATTTTTAAAATTCAAAATTCATATTTCATTTCTTTCATTTTCTCATAAACACCATATACCTGAGGAAGCAGCGGATGCCGGAAATCCGAGACTATCACATAGTCGGAAAGCTCCACCCTCTTCCGGTCAGGCCACTGGTTGGACATACGGGCCGACACTTCCGCCCGCGTCATTGAGGAACGGCTCATCACTCTCCCGATCCTTACCTCCTGAGGACAGATGACTGTCAGTACCTTGTCGGCGACAGGCCTTATCAACGGCTTCTCAAGGAAGACGGCCGATTCGATAATTGCGAACGGGGCGGGTTCCGCAACACTCTCCACTGTCTGCAACCAATTCCGGAAATCCCGGATCACCCGTGGGAAAACCACTTCTTCCACCCGGGCAAGCAGACTGCGGTCGGAAAATATCTTCCCGGCCATGTACTGGCGGTCAAGGACGCCTCCCTTTACCAGGTCTTTCCCGAGCAGGCCCGTAAGGGCTTCCATCAGTCCGATATCAGAAGCGTACAGCTGCTTCGTCCGGCCATCGGCATCATATACCGGGATTCCGAGAGCGGCAAACATCTGCACTACATAACTCTTGCCGCTTCCTATGCCACCTGTGACCGCAAGTACCCTCATCTTTCCCTCCCGCTGTTTTCAAGCAGGATGCAGTCCACATACCTGGGACTCATCTCCCATGAAAGGACACCCTCGGGCATTGATACCAGCTTCGGCACCAGTTCCGAGTCCATCGTTCTGATAAAGTCGTTGTAATCCACCGACAGCACGAAATTCTCGGGGGCATATTGCATTCCGCTGAATATCCTTCTGTATTTCAGTGTCACTGAAGACGGCAGAATGATAAGTTCCTTATTCTCGGGAACACCTGTCGCCGTTACAGGCACATTCATGGACTCTTCAATATACCGGACAACGTTCATCGAATAATAGATATTGTCCTCTGAATACTCCACCCTGCGGATGGGGACAATGCCGCACAGTCCCTGGATCGGACCGTCGACACCGCTTCTGGCGATTGTCTCGGTGAATACAGAGTCTATTGTTCCAAGCAGCCTGGCATCACCGTAGATGTCCACGCTGTCAGGCCTGAGTTCTATATCGCCCACCGGCATATACTGCCCGTCGAAGACTATCGAGGCTTTGGGCACCACAGGCACCCTCTTGCTGGTTACTTCCGGAAGGCTGAAATCCAAGGATTCCGAAACAATGAACTCCAGGTCCACATTACCGCCGAGCGCCTCGACGATATTGCTCTTTATCGTCTCGCAGTCGACAGTGAATATATCCCCGTCCTTATAGGTCACATTTGCCGGCAGCACAGTCACCGTCAGGTTCTTGAGACGGCCTATCCTCTGCCTTAGGATATAATAGCCTTCAGAACGGCCGCGGATGATGAGGATATCCTCCGATGTGGCTGTACGTGAACGCCCCTCAATGGATGTGCTAAGGGTCACCCTGTATTCAAGAAAAACGGAATACTGCAGGGAAAGGCTGTGTATAAGCCACACTATAAAAGCCAAAAGGAGGGAAAGAAGCAGCAGCAGCCACTCTTTCCTGTCCTTTCTGACCTTTTCATTGCCTGGTATTCCGCTTCCCGGATTCATTGTGGAAGAGGTTTACTTGTTCTGCACGTCGGTGATATCCTTTACTACAGAAGACTTGTCGACGCGGATCTTCACATTGTTGTCAATCTCCACGATGAGGAACGTATCCTTCACCTCGGCAACAGTGCCGTAGATACCTCCGACTGTAACTATCTTGTCTCCCTTCTTCAGAGACTCTCTCCACTTCACCACTTCCTTCTGCTTTTTCTGCTGAGGGCGGATCATGAAGAAATACATCACCACGAAGATGAGGATCATCAGTATCAGGAATGAATACTGCTGGAAGAAAGTGGGCTGCTCTGCAGGAGTCTGGGCCTGCGCCTGAAGGAGGAACATAGTAATAAGATTCATCTCTTTTTTTCTTTTTTAATGATTCAACAAATATAATAAGATTTTTTAACTTTCTATAAGTCCCCTGCCCGTCTTGACAATCTCTCCGGTATCTGTCATCTTGCGCAGGATGCGGTCCAGCAATCCGTTCACAAACACCTTGCTGTTGACAGTACTGTAGAACTTGGAAATCTCTACATACTCATTGATAGTGACTTTCAGAGGGATATTCGGGAATCTCACGGCCTCCGCTATTCCCTGCACGATAAGGACGAGGTCCGTAGTCACCACCCTGTCAGGATCCCAGTTGCTGGTATTTGCCACCACTATGTCCATATACCTGCGATAATCCGTCATGGAAGCTCTCAGCAGGCCGGAGGCAAATTCCCGGTCATCATCCTTGAGGAACACGCCCGGGACAGGCATTGAGCCGCGTGAGCGCATCACTTCCAGATTGCGGACAATGGCACCCAACACAAAACCGAGGTCGTCTATCCAGAACAGGGACATATCCTCGAGGGTGGAGGCAAGGTCTTCATTGTCCTCGAAAAGTTCCAGATCCGAAAATATCCTGATAAACAGGTCGCAGTCTTCGGCCATGGAAGATGTCTCTGATGCCATGTACTCCTTGAAATATTCCCTTCCGCAAAGCACCTGGAATGTCTTTTTGATAAAGGCCGACAGATCGTCGGTCCATACCAGCCCGTGATCTCCGCAGAATTTCATAAAGCGCGGATCGCCTTCGAGATATGCAGACAGTTGATTGGATACGAATTTCCGGTTGGGATTCCTCTCCTCAGGAGTCGGATTGAACTTCTTCAGTCCGGTTTCGATTCTAGCCAGGGCTACGTTTTTCAGAGCGACAGCCGCATTGAGCATAAGGTAATACAGGTGAAGCGTCTTCTCGCACGAATAGTTCAGCGCCTTCTCGGCTTCTATCAGAGAATCAGAGCCGGAGGTTACCATACTGTAAAGAACTTTGAATACTTTTATCCTTATCAAACGTCTGTTGAGCATAGATTATTTTTAAAACATTTTGCAAATATAATTTGAACATCAGAAAAAACTCTATATTTGTGTCAAAATTTATAAAAATTAATAAAAAGATGTACTCAGAGGATATTGATAATTCAGTAGCAATGGAGCGCAACGGTGATGATGTCTACTCCAGACCCGTACGCGCAGGAAAAAGAACATACTTTTTCGATGTGAAAGCGACCAAAGGAAACGACTACTACCTTACCATCACTGAGAGTAAGAGGAGAATCGAGAAGGACGGACGCTTTGCGTACGACAAACATAAAATTTTCCTTTACAAGGAAGACTTCGAGAAATTCACCCAGGGGCTTGAGGAAGTCATCGCCTTCATCAAGGAGAGATGTCCGGTAGTGGAAAAGACAGAATACGAACACAGGCCCCAGCCTGCAACGAGGGAAGACAGTCCTTCATCCCCGTTCTCGGATGTAGATTTTGAGGAACTCTAATCGGGTTCCTCTTTTTTAGAACATATCGCGGTAAGGCCTGAAAAACCGGCCTCCCCAATACCACAGCGGAGAAGGAATCATACGCATCAGCACGCCCAATGCTGCCCAGCGTCCGTCTATCACCGCTGATTTTTTTCTGCGCCCGATGGCCCGCACTATCCTGGCTGCAGCTTTTTCACGGCGGATTGTCATCGGGAAATGCCTGCCATGGATGAAATCGGTATCCACAAAGCCCGGCTTGATCACAGTAAACTTGATATCAGCGCCTCTTATCACTGCCAGCTGCCTGAGGGCCTGAGTATAGAAAGCCTCAAAACGCTTGGTTGCAGAATATGACGGGCACACTCCAAGGGGCAATATGGACGCAACTGACGAAATCACCGCCAGCTGACCTTTCAGTCCCCTGTCCGCCCAGTAGTTGAACAGCCATACGGCACAGCGCACGAACCCCTTGGCATTAACATCTATCTGACCCAATTCGAGACCCGGTTCCAGAAGGGTGTTGGTATGGCCGTAGCCGGACGAATACAGGCATATATCCACACCTCCCATCTCCGTTACGAGTTCCGACAAAGAATCCGCCGCCGAATCATCCGACACGTCGAACACCTTGGGAAACACCATACCTTCCGGCGACTCCCGCACCATTTCATCCAGCAACTGCCCGCGTCTTCCGGTAACGCCTACACGGCAACCCTGACTGATATAGATTCCGGCCACTTCACGTCCGATACCTGATGTAGCCCCTATGACTATTACCTTTTTCATACTGTCATCTCTATAAAAGCAAAAGCCCCTTGCAGGGGCTTTCAGTGAGGTACCAAGCAGAATCGAACTGCTGTACACGGTTTTGCAGACCGTTGCCTAACCACTCGGCCATGGTACCATTGGTATTTTGGGAGCGCAAAGATATAAACTATTTTGCAGACTTACAAATTATACTGCACAACTTCTCCAAATATTCCCTGTCCACCTCATCGAAAGTCCCCGTTTCGGCACTGTCTATATCCAGAACTCCGGCTATTCCTCTTCCAGGAATCCTGAGCGGCACCACTATCTCCGATCTGGAAAGGGAACTGCAAGCTATGTGCCCCGGGAAAAGATCCACGTCCTCGACCACAATACTCCTTCCCTCTTTCCAGGCTGATCCGCAGACTCCTTTTCCGTACCTTATCCTTGTACATGCCACCGGTCCCTGGAAAGGGCCGAGAACCAGCTCCTCTCCCTGTCCTGAAACGGCTGGCCCCACCAGATAGAAACCTGCCCATAAAAATCCGAATGCCTCTTTAAGCGCTGCCGCCACATTGGCGAGATTGGCCGTCATATCCGGCTCACCTTCCATCAGAGAGGATATCTGAGGCAACAGCTCTTCATAACGGGCTGCCTTGCTGCCTCCGGAATTGATTCTTATCTCATGCATGGCAATTATATTTTCTATTCTACATACAGCAATAGTCCCTTCAGATAATCACCCTCCGGATGGTATATGCTGACAGGATGGTCCGCCGGCTGGGTGAGCCTGCGAAGGATCCTGACGCCACGTCCGGTCATGGCTGCAGCGGAAAATACCGTAAGTTCGAATGTCCTGCGGTCTACCGCCTGAGAGCAGCTGAACGTAAAGACGAGACCGCCGCGGGTGATTTTGGAGATGGCGGCCGCATTGAGACGGCGGTATGCCCTCAGAGCATTGTCCAAAGCGTCCCGGTGCTTGGCGAAAGCTGGAGGGTCCACTACCATCAGATCGAAATCTCCGGGACGGACATCCTTGAGAAAATCCATCGCGTCCGCACACTCTGCCCGGTGACTGCACGAAGAGCCTGTCATCTCCTTATTCAGTTCCATATTGCGGCCAAGCATTTCCACAGCCACAGCCGAAGAATCCACCGAGACCACAGAGGCGGCTCCGCAGTCCATGGCATAAACGGAAAATCCCCCGGTGTAACTGAAAAGGTTCAGCACCCGGCGTCCTGATGCAAAACGGCCTACCAGTTCACGGTTGTCCCTCTGGTCAAGGAAGAAGCCTGTCTTCTGTCCGGCAACCCAGTCTACGTGGAATAGATGGCCGTTCTCCCTGACCACCAGTCCGTCCGTCCCGTATGGATCTGTAATGTATCCGTCATGGATATCCAGCCCGGCCTTGTGCGGCGCGGTCCCTGCACTCTTGTTGTACACCGCCCTGACTCTTCCTTCACAGCACTGTACCAGAGCCGATGCTATACGTTCCGCAGAAAGATACATTCCAGCCGAATGCGCCTGCATTACGGCAACTTCCCCATAAATATCCACTATCAGCCCAGGGAGGGAGTCACCCTCTCCATGGACCAGGCGGCAACAAGTCGTATCCTCTCCCGGAAGACCGAGAGAACGCCGCATCTGTAATGCCTGCTTGATCCTGACATTCCAGAACTCCTGAGGCATCAGGCCATTGCTTTCCGGAAGCCACCTGTCGTCGAAACTGAGTATTCTTACGGCAATAGAGCCTTTCTGCCAGTGCCCTACCGCCAGGAAACGGCCGTCTTCAGACGTAACTGTTACGGCTTCCCCCTCAATGGGACTGCCCTCGACAGAAGACACCGCTCCGGAAAAAATCCAGGGGTGAAAGCGGCGCAGCGACTCATCGCGCCCTTTTTTCAGGACTACTCTGCCCATTATTCTCCGGATTTAAGTTTGAGGTACATCTCTCGGCATACCCATGCGTCAATTGCGGCATACTTGAGCTGTGCCCCCGAAAGCTGCGGCGCTTCCCAGTTTGAAAGCTGCTGTGTCTTGGAGACTTTCTTGCCCAATATTATGGCTGCCATCTTGCGCACGCTCTTGTCGAGTATACCGTATTCGGAGACCATGTTCTGAAGATCCACAAACCCCCTTGGCGTAAATTTGCGGTAGTGCATGAGGCCGCGGACATCCTCCTTGACTGCCGCACCTATCTTCAATATGCCGCCATCCGAGAGAATTGCGGCGAGAGGCGCAGGCATACCCAGCTGGCTGACCCGGAAAATATAGGCCTTGTCGGCCCCGGACAGCTGGAGAAGTGCAATATGGTGACGCGGGGAACCGGATGAAAAACATGGTTTGGTTTCAGTATCGAAGCCTATCACAGTCTGGCTGTTCAGGTAATCCATCGCTTCTACGAATTCCTCGTCCACATCCGAAACGACAATGATGGGACCGTTGAAATCCGCTGTGTCGAGCTGGGCAAGTTCTTCGGAAGAAATACTTTCTGGATACTGCATATATTTTAATATAAGGAATTTCTAATCAGTAAAAATGTCTCGTGGCAGTCCTCTATGCACTTGAACTCCCTGTCATCTATGTATCTTGGCGCCAAAGGGACCACCTTGGTCGTAATATTCTCGGTTCCGCTGCTTCTGGCATACATGTACTCATCCCTGAAATAGCCGTCAGGGCCGAGCGATGACTCGGGCGAGGAGGACGAAGGAAGGGAGATGAATGTACTAAGCTGGGACTTTTCCCCTCTCAGGGCCAGATTCCCGTCATTCCTCAGAATGGAATATGCCTCGCTGACAGCACATTCGGCGGGATCGATGAAGCGGAAATCAGGAGAAATGCTGGTACGGTAAAGGTATATGCCGCCCCGCTTGTAGTCATATAGCTCGCGCATTACTTTCTCCATGATATCGCGGACATGATTGAAACCGCAGTCCGTCAGGATAATAGCAGATATGGGTATGCTGCTGCCGCTGCGTCTGTGCCTTTCTATCATCGATACAAGATGGTAGCGCACATAATTCTCTACGGAATTGAGCTGCAGTCCGGACATGTTCCTGCCTCCGGCCGGAAACAGAAGGGAGTTCCCTTTGGTACTGAACCCGTACCTGTCAAGAAGAGTCGCGTCTATATTGTTGTAGCTGATACCGGATACAGGACCGGCATAGCCTTCCCTGGAGACGGTGGCAGAAGTGTCTATGTAGGCAGGATCGCCGTTCATGGACTCTTCGATGCCGATACCTTCCTGATTGAATACCTGGATCATGCCGGCAAGACCGCGGTCTGCCGCCATATCCCTGATCACAGTCTCATACTCTCTGGAAGATACCCCTCCCGGAGAATACAGGACTCCAAGACTGAGATTGCCTTCTTCATCCGCTCCGTCAAGAGCCTTGCAGATTCCCGCCTCGATTACCCCGACCGCCTTTACTCCTGTTCCGCTCTGCTCCAGCATGGAATTGATGTCATTCATTCCGTACAGCGCAGCTACCGGCGAGGACACAAGTACCAGTTTGACAGGATCCTTGTACCCGGACTGGTATTCGTCTACAGCCAGATTGTAGTATCTGGTCCCGGTCAGGAAAATCGTATTGCGGACCAGCTGCTCCCTCAGGAAATCAGGATTGCCATGCTCCAGATAGCCGCCGTAAGGACCGTTGGCCTTGTCGAACAGCATCTGGATATGTTCTCCTCCGAAATCGGCTATGCCGTCAGGAACCGGTTTCCCGGTGATATTGTCAAAGTGATCCGCTGTAAGGATCTTTTCGACCACCTCGAACCCGTCTGTGCTGCAGTCAAACAATCCTACAGCCAGAGAAGACAGATCCGCAGGATATTCCCCGAAATCTCCATAGAATACGGATGTGCTGTCGGCAAGGGCTTTCCTTGCTATCGGAAGCAGGGACTCCGAGACAGTCCTCCGTCCGCACGCCACGGCGAGCACAAGGGAGAGGGTGAGTGATAAAAACGGGCCGTATTTCCGCAGACTCCGCCTCATTGCCTATTTCTTGTATACGAAGGTTCCGTTGTCGCCGGATATCACCACTTCCGCCTCCGGAGCTGATTCCACATGACCTACTATTCTTGCATCCACCCCGAAAGAACGGGAAATGTCGATCATGGCCGAAGCGGACTCGCGGTCGGTGTATATCTCCATGCGGTGCCCCATGTTGAACACGCGGTACATCTCCTGCCAGTCCGTACCAGACTCTATCTGGATAGCCTTGAAAAGCGGTGGTACCGGGAAAAGACTGTCCTTTACCACACGCAGACGGTCGATAAAATGCAGGACCTTGGTCTGTGCCCCGCCGGAACAGTGCACCATGCCGTGGATCCTGTCCTTGTATCCCTGGTCGAATATCCTCTTCATCACGGGAGCATAGGTCCTGGTCGGAGAGAGCAGCAGCTTTCCGTATGTAAGCCCTGTCTCGGGCTCCTTCTCTGTCAGCAGACGGCTTCCCGAATATACCAGCGACGATGGCATGGCATGATCATAGCTCTCCGGATACTTGTCGGCAAGGTAATGGGCGAAGAGGTCATGACGTGCGGAAGTAAGGCCGTTGCTGCCTGTCCCGCCGTTGTATTCGTCCTCATATTCGGCCTGCCCGAAGGAGGCCAGCCCCACGATTACATCACCGTCAGCTATACGCGAATTGTCGATAATCTCTGAACGGCGTACCCTGGCACAGACAGTACTGTCCACTATGACTGTACGCACCAGATCGCCCACATCCGCGGTCTCCCCTCCTGTCAGAGTCATCTTGATGCCGTACCGGTCCATAGCCTTGATAAATTCGTCGGTACCGGATATTATGGCCGAGATGACTTCGCCGGGAATGAGATTCTTGTTACGGCCTATGGTGGAGGATACCAGCATTCCGCTGGTAATACCTACGCACAGAAGGTCATCTGTATTCATCACCATGGCATCGCGGGCAATGCCCTTCCATACGCTCATATCGCCGGTCTCCCTCCAGTACGTGTAGGCAAGGGAGGACTTTGTGCCTGCCCCGTCAGCGTGCATCACCAGGCAATAATCCGGATCGGCTGTGAAGAGATCGGGGATAATCTTACAGAATGCGTTTGGATAAAGGCCTTTATCTATGTTCTTGATGGCATTGTGTACATCTTCTTTTGCGGAGGAGACTCCTCTCAGCATGTATCTGCTCTGTTTGTTGCTCATAAGTTCTTTTCGCAGGATTTACAATATTTCGTTTACAGACTACAAATTTAAGAAGAATTTGCGGAAAAGTTAATAACTTTGTTGCCACAGACAACATATTTTTTAACACACATAAAAAAAGATACCATGCTAACCCTTTCCAAAAAAGCCCGGATCCTGCCGGCATCGCCTATCCGCAAGCTCGTTCCGTATGCCGATGCAGCCAAGAAGAGAGGCATAACCGTCTATCACCTCAACATCGGCCAGCCCGATATCGAATCCCCTGAAGTGGCCCTCAAGGCCGTAAAGGACAACACCCTCAAACTCGTAGCTTACCCCAACTCGGCAGGCAACGAGTCATACCGCAAAGGACTTGCCCGCTACTATCAGAACATCGGCATCGATGTAGACTACACCGACATCAACGTCACCACAGGCGGTTCGGAAGCCCTGCAGATAGCCCTTACCGTAACCTGCGATCCCGACGATGAAGTCATCGTACTCGAGCCCTTCTACACCAACTACAATTCCTTCGCCATTGTCAACGACGTGAAATTCGTGCCCATCACCACCTCCATCGACAACGGCTTCGCCATCCCCTCCATCGAGGAGTTCGAGCGCCACATCACCCCTAAGACCAAGGGCATCATCATCTGCAACCCCTGCAACCCCACCGGAGTCCTCTACACCAAGGACGAGATAGAGAAACTCGGCGACATCGCCCGCAAGCACAACCTCTACATCTACTCCGACGAGGTGTACCGCGAGTTCTGCTACACCGATGAGCCCCACTACTCCTGCATGCACATCAAGGGTCTGGAGAACAATGTAATCCTCTGCGACTCTGTCTCGAAACGCTATTCACTCTGCGGAGTGCGCATCGGAGCCATCGTATCGAAGAACAAGGAAGTCATGAATGCAGTCCTGCGCTACTCGCAGGCCCGTCTCTGCTCCCCCGCATACGGACAGATAGCCGCCGAAGCAGCCCTCAATGCCCCTGAATCCTACTTCAAGGCCGTGAAAGAGGAATACATCAAAAGAAGGGACTTCCTCGTAGAGACCCTAAGGACGATTCCCGGAGTCCTCTGCCCCACTCCCATGGGCGCATTCTATGCGGCAGTACGCCTCCCGGTAGATGACAGCGACAAGTTTGCACAGTGGCTGCTCGAGGAATTCTCATACAACGGAAAGACCGTAATGGTCGCACCTATGGCCGGTTTCTACGCCACCCCCGGCAAGGGCAAAGACGAGGTCCGCATAGCGTATGTCCTCAAGATAGAAGACCTGCGCGAGGCTTTGGAATGCCTGAAGGAAGCCCTCAAGGTATATCCCGGAAGGACAAACTAAGACTGAAGGAGACCGGGGAGAAACTCCGATACCCGCATTGCCGCTGCAGCCAGGACAAGAAGGGATATCCACAGGCCGGCCTCTATCCTGCGGCCGTTTGTAAAAAGGTCGAACACGAGGAAAGAGAACGGCACTGCAGTCACTATCACTGACAGCGGTTCCCGATATTCCCTGCAGAATACGGTTGCCAGCAGGCAGACCACAGACAAGGCCACAGAAAGACCGAATGCGTTTTTCTGGGCCTTGTTTCTTTCTCTTCCCCTTGCAAGCACGAACACTATGGCCCGGAGACCGAGCAACAGGCAAAAACCCGCCCATATCATATCCATAAGCGGCATTCCTCCTATCTCCGGCAGTGAAAGCGCCATGCCTTCACGGAAAAAACGGAGATATTCCACTGTCTGCAGCGATTCCGGACGGAGATAGCACCACGACAGCACATATATCCATGGAACGGATGCGGCGGCAATACTGGAGAGCAGATATCGCACAAAAGCCTGCCCCCTCACATAGAAGCAGAACAGGAAAATATATATTTCGGCATACACCATGGACGGAACCAGCATTGATGCCGTCCCCGCAAAAATAACGGCTCCGAAGGCATACCCCATCCTCACATGCTCTGATTCCACATACCGCATTGCATAGAACACGGACCAGATCATAAGCAGGGCCGAGACATGATATGGACCCAGATGCATGGCACCTGGGATGGACAGTACGGTCACCAGATAAGGAAGATACAGGAGCCGGGTATCCGATGTAAAAAGGAAACTGCTGTAATTGAGCAATCCCATCGATACTGCAGTCACACAGAAACATGCCAGAGCCAGCACGATGGAAAGCCAGCGGATATCCGTGATGGCTCTTTCCGGAACCACATCTGCAGGCAGAAAGAAATACGACACAGCGAGCCCCAGCACTGCAACTGCGGCAAGCATGGCCAGAACCGGAGAGTTACGGTGTTCCCTCATCAGCCGTTGTCCTTCCAGTTTATCATATCAAGGGCAATGTCGCTGCGGTGAAACGCTCCTTCAAACCTGATATTCCCGATCTTGGAGTATACAGCTTCCCTGGCGTGCATGAGACTGTCTCCGACTGCCGTTACCGCCAGCACGCGTCCGCCTGAGGTCACGGTCCGGCCGTCCTTCAGGCCGGTACCCGCACTGAATACGGTGAGCCCGTCCATGTCTTCCAGGCCGCTGATCGGGTAACCCTTCCCGTATTTGCCGGGATAACCTCCCGATACCACGATTGCAGTCACCGCTGCCTGTGGACTGTATTCTATTTTTTCTCCGGACAGATCACCTTTTGCCGCAGCGGCCATGTGCTGAAGAAGGTCGCTGGCGATACGTGGCATGACGGACTCCGTTTCCGGATCACCCATCCTGACATTGTACTCTATGACATAGGGATCACCGCCGCAATTCATCAGACCGAAGAATATGAAGCCGCGGTAGTCTATACCTTCGCTTTCCAGACCGCGGACTGTCGGTCCGATTATCCTGTCACATACTTTCTGCACAAAGCCGGGCGTACAGAACGGTACAGGAGAGACCGAACCCATACCACCGGTATTCGGACCGGTATCCCCGTCCCCTATCCTCTTGTAATCCTTGGCTTCCGGCAGCATCAGCCATCTGTGTCCGTCCGTGAGGACAAAGAACGACACCTCAACTCCGTCCAGATACTCCTCTATCACGACCTTCGTGCCCGCTGTTCCGAAACGGCCTCCGAAAATATCCTCCAGAGACGCATCCGCCTCTTCGAGGGTCCCCGAGATGACCACTCCCTTACCTGCTGCCAGACCGTCAGCCTTGATCACATAAGGGGGCCGGAGGGTACGCAGGAAGGCTTTCGCTTCATCTGCATGATCCGCAGAAAATGTCCTGTATGCAGCTGTCGGTATGCCGTGACGCGACATGAACTCCTTGGCAAAATCCTTGCTGCCTTCAAGCCTCGCCCCGTCCTTGCCAGGTCCCACGAAAAGCAGATCCGAAGGCACATCGGGACATGATAGAAGATAGTCTTTCAGGCCTCCGGCAAGCGGATCTTCCGGACCGCATACTACCATGTCTATATGTTTGTCAACGACAGTCCTGCGGACAGTATCGAAATCTCCGGCACTGCCCCCGACTCCTTTTGCGAGAGCGTTGATCCCGGGATTACCGGGGAGGGCATAGAATTCTCCGAGAAGGGGGCTGCGGGCTATTTTCCAGGCAAGAGCATGCTCCCTTCCACCTGATCCGAGCAGCAATACATTGTACTTCATATCTTTATAATAAAATAGGTTTGCATTTCAATCCCATACCATACACCGCATCAAGAGTCTTGGGCAAAGCATACCATAGATTCTTCGAAGCTTTCATCGAGTCGTGGAAAACAGTCACTGACCCAGGACTGAGGTAAGGTATGACATTACGCGCACAGGCCTTGTGCCCGAGCTTGCGGTTATAGTCGCGGCTGAGGATATTCCACATCACGATGTTGTAGCGCAGGCTAAGCGTATCTGCCTGATGGCGTGTAATTTTGGCATAAGGAGGACGGTAGAGGTTGGTCCCTATCAGTTCCGCTGCCATATCCACATCCTGCACGTAGTCGTCCGTCGGCACTCCCCACCCCGGCACATGGCTGTATGAATGGCATCCTACCGCATGGCCCCGCCGCACGATCTCATTGAAGAGGTCCGGATACAGCTCCACATTCTTGCCTATACAGAAAAAGGTGGCCTTCGCCCCGTAACTGTCCAGTTCATCAAGCACCCACGGCGTCACCTGAGGACACGGGCCGTCGTCAAAAGTCAGGAAGAGCCCTTCCTTCTCCTTTGGAAAGGACCAGATAAATGAAGGATATATCCTCCTGACCAGTCTTGGCGGGCGTATCAGCATAGTCGTTCAATAAGTTTGCAAATGTAGGCAAAAAAACTGCTTCTTAGGAAATAACCGCTATATTTGCGGACAGAAACAAGCAAAACACCAATATGCGCGGAAAGATATGCATGACAGTCCTGTCCCTGGCCGCTGCCGCAATAATGGCGCAGTCCTGCCGGAACAGGGACCTGATACCTGAGGATGTCATGGCCAGAATATACTACGACATGTACATGACAGACCAGGGGATCAAGGGCAACCGGCATTTTGACAGGCTGAGCGACACTCTCAAGGTATACGAACCCATATTCAACCGCTACGGATATACCACAGACGACTACATCCGCAGCGTCAACACTTATCTCGAACGTCCGGACCGGTTCATAAAAGTATTCGAGGAGACCAAGTCCATGCTCGAGAAAAGAGAAGCCGTACTCAAAAAGATTGTCGAGGCCGAAATGAACACCCCGAAATCATGGTCTGTGGTCGATTCACTGGAAATCATTACTGCAGACGGAATACATTCAGGAAGGTTCTACAAAAACATGAGAATCATGTTCTTCAGTCCCGATACCTGCATCCCCTCATCCCCTGTGGCAGACTCCTCGTTCATGCTGAGGCCACAGAACCCGTTCATGGTTTTCAACGATTCGGCACTCAATTCCGACAACAGCTTCAAATTCTACCTGACCCTCGGATTCATGCACGAACTCTCCGACACCACTGGCCGGACCCCTGCAGACACACTTACGGCAGACCAGACAAACAAGAACATAACCCTAAATACTGTAAAGCCAGAATAAGACATGAGACGTATAGCGGCAAACTACATATTCCCGATAACCTCTGACCCCATACACAACGGTTACGTGGATTTCACAGACGACGGCACAGTAGCCGCCACAGGCATACTCGAATCCGAGACGGCCGGAACAGAATTCTACAACGGAATCCTGGTCCCCGGATTCACCAATGCACACTGCCACATCGAACTTTCCCACCTGGAAGGCAAATTCCGGGAGGCGACCGGCATGTCGGGATTCATAGACCAGATCAACGCCCTCAGGGAATCCGCACCCAAGGAGCAGCGGCAGGCTGCCATGAGGAAACAGTTCGACAAGATGTACCGCGAAGGTGTAAGCGCCATGGCCGACATCTCGAACTGCGACGAAAGTTTCGCAATGAAAAGCGGCGCACCCATGTACAGCCGCACCTTCATCGAAGTATTCGGATCGGAGCCTCAGGACGCCGGAGCGGTGATTGACAATGCCCGCAAGGTACTTGAAAAAGCCGGCGAAGCAGGTATAGACGCCGGCATCACCCCGCACTCACCTTACACAATGAGCGCCGAACTGCTCCGCATGGCATCGGCCGAAGGACTCAAGGCCGGATACATTTCCTACCACAACCAGGAGTCACAGGAAGAGGACGACATGATAGGCATGCATTGCGGCCCCCTCTATGAGAACTATGCCCGCAGACACCTCAGCATAGTACCGGCAACAGGAAAACCGGCCATATTCCATTTTCTGGACCGGCTGCAGGAGATACACCCCTTCCCCATTGACGAGCATATACTGCTGATACACAACACTGTCTCACGCGAAGACAGCATTCGGGCAGCAGAATCCGCTCTTAAAAACTGTACGTGGGTCACTTGTCCTCTATCCAACATATTCATCCACAGAACCATGGCAGATCTGCCACTACTCATGAAAATGGGAGTGCGCATAGCCGTAGGAACAGACAGCCTCTCCTCCAATCACGTATTGTCGATGGTAGAGGAGATAAAATGTATCCACAGCCGCTACCCGCAGATTCCCCTGCAGACCATCCTGCAATGGAGCTGCCTCAACGGAGCGGCGGCTATCGGAAAAGACCGCGAGCTCGGCTCCTTCGAACCGGGGAAAAAGCCTGGTGCAGTCCTGATCGACAGCATCGATTTCACCGGCATGAATCTGACTCCGGAAAGCAAGTCAAGAAGAATCATCTAACCTACACACAAGACCATGTCCACAATTCTCTTTCATAACATAGTCTTCGGCCCCATCAAAAGCCGCAGACTCGGCAACTCTCTTGGGATCAACCTCCTTCCCGAAAACGGAAAACTATGTACATTCGACTGCATCTACTGCGAATGCGGCTGGAACAAAGACGGCAGGGCCGACCATACCCTGCCCCCGAAAGAAGCCGTTTTCGCCAGGATGAGGGAGAAATTCGCCAGTCTGCACGAAGAAGGGACCCCGGTGGACACCATTACCTTCTCCGGCAACGGCGAACCGACGCTCCATCCGGATTTCCCTGAAATCATCGACTACACGATAGAGATGAGGGACAAATACTTCCCTAACGCAGCCATTTCCGTACTGTCAAACGCCACCATGACCTGCCGTCCGGAAATCAGGAATGCCCTGATGAAAGTAACCAATCCCATCCTCAAAATAGACAGCGGACTGGAAGAATACATCCGTCTCGTGGACAATCCGGTCGGCAGGTACTCCCTCGAAGAGACCATCGGGAACCTGCGCTGCTTCAACGGGAACTTCATCCTCCAGACCATGTTCCTGAAAGGCACCGTAAACGGCAGGAGGATAGACCTCACACTGCCTGAGAGCACACGTCCTTGGACAGACATCGTCCTGGATCTGAGGCCCAGGGAAGTAATGATGTACACTATCGACAGAGAGACTCCGGCGAAAGGACTCGAAAAAGTCACGGTAGAGGAAATGGACAGGATCGCCGCCCCCCTCAAAGCCGCCGGAATAACAGTTCAGATACGGGGATAATGAGGGCCGTAATCCAGAGAGTCAGCCAGTCTTCCGTTGTCATAGGAGGCGTATGCCACGGAGAGATAGGCACCGGACTCAATATCCTGATAGGCATAGAGGAAGGCGACGGAGAAGAAGACATCGACTGGCTCTGCCGCAAGATAGTGAACCTGCGCATCTTCGATGACAATGACGGCGTGATGAACAAGTCTGTTCTGGACATAGACGGAGACATTCTGGTCATCAGTCAGTTCACACTTTTCGCCTCCACCCGGAAAGGAAACCGTCCCTCGTACATAAGGGCGGCAAAACCAGATATTTCCATTCCGGTATATGAAAAATTCCTGACAACTTTGGAAAATATTTTGGGAAAGCAGGTTAAAAAGGGTATCTTTGGTGCGGATATGAAGGTGACCATAGTCAACGACGGTCCCGTCACGATCCTGATAGACACCAAAAACAAAGAGTAAATGGACGTAATCGAAAACAGGATAAAAGCCATCCATGACAATCTCAGCCATTGGATGACCCCGGAAGTCCTCAAGGCATGTCTGAGCATGACCGACCTGACTTCCTTGAAATCCACCGACACCCCTTCAAGCATACGCAGACTCACAGGAAAAGTAAACGACTTCCAGAAGCACTTCCCGGAGTATCCCCTCCCGGCATCCATCTGCGTATATCCCAATTTTGCAAGGACCGTCAAGGATACACTGTCCGTACCGGGAGTCCACACTACAGTAGTCGCAGGCTGCTTCCCCTCTTCCCAGAGCTTCACTGAGGTAAAGGTGATGGAAAGCCGTATGGCCGTGGAGCAAGGTGCTGATGAAGTTGACATAGTGCTTGCACTCAACAGTTTCCTCGACGGTAACATGGTTGCATGTGAAAAAGAAATAAAAGCGGTCAGGGAGGCCGTAGGAGGAGCTGTCCTGAAAGTAATACTCGAAACAGGCGCCCTTCCCGACAGCGGGATGATACGGGAAGCCTCTTTCCTTGCCATGGAGTCAGGTGCGGATTTCATCAAGACCTCCACCGGCAAGATGGAGCCCGCCGCAACGCCTTTCGCAGCCATTGTAATGTGCGGATGCATCCAGGAATTCTACGCCAGGACCGGACGGCGTATCGGATTCAAGCCTGCCGGAGGCATATCCTCGGCCAAGGATGCTGCCGTATACTACGCAATAGTGGAAACCGTACTCGGCAAGGAATGGCTTAACCCTTCCCTTCTCCGTTTCGGAGCCAGCCGGGTAGCCAACTCCATCATATCCGAAATAGAAGCATCATCAGTAACATACTTTTAATCAATAAATGTTTAACTAAAACCAAACAAAATGAAGAAGTTTATCATTTTTGCTATCGCCCTGTTCATTGCCGCGGCAGTCTACGCGCAACCCCGCGCAATCGGAGGCAGGATCGGTTATGGTCTTGAACTCAACTACCAGCACTCTCTCGGAAGCAATATGCTTGATATCGATTTCGGATTGCCCGGATTCTACGGCATCGAGGCTGCAGCCACCTACGACTGGATTTTCCCCATATCCTCATGGCAGGAAAAGGGTACATGGAACTGGTACGCAGGAGTCGGAGCCGGCGGTGGTATGTATGGATTCAACAATGTTTCCGGATATGTAGGCGTTGCGGGACGTATCGGAGTGGAATACAACTTCTGGTTCCCCATGAACCTGTCCATTGACTGGCGTCCTCTGATCGGCCCTCATTTCCACAACGGAGGAGTGGGATTCAACTCATTCGGTCTGTATCAGGGAGGTATAGCATTGAGCATCCGTTATCTCTTTTAGAAGAGGGATACATAATGAAAGAAAAAGTTGCGGGAAAATTCACCGCAACTTTTTTTTTATTCAGAACTCCATGGAAAAAACGTCGGACCGGGGCAGGCACTCCAGACGCAAATCCTCCGGCACAGAGATACCTATCGAGGCCAGTGCCCGTAAAGAAGAGTCATAGGCCAGTCCGGCCGTATTGTTGTCCTTGCTAAGATGGCACAGGAACACCCCCTTCAGGCCGGGATGCCAGATACGGCGGACAGCCGATGCACATGCTTCGTTGCTGAGATGCCCGCATTCACTCATAATACGGGCCTTCAGGTCAGGAGGATAACTGCCTCCCATCAGCATGTCGATATCATAATTGGACTCGATTATCACATAATCGGCGGATGCACAGTACTCATAGGCATAGTCCGGAACATAACCGAGGTCGGTCATGAATACAAAACGTGTACCGAAAAAATCAATCCGGTATCCAAGGGTCTGCGTCGCATCATGGGGAACCTCGAATCCCGTACACCTTACCCCCCTCATCTCTGACTCGAACCCCGCACGGAGCACCCTTCTCGAACCTGAAAGCCCAGGTCCCACGGCCTTGTGGCGGGACAATGCATCATGCAGCCTGGCCGTAGCATAGACAGGTACCGACAGCTTCCCGGCCACGGATGCCAGACCCCTGATATGATCCACATGATCGTGCGTGACGAATATCATCTCCACCGACGACACATCCTCACCGGCTCCGGCAAGCCTCGACTTGAGAGTCCGGAAACCCACTCCGGCATCCACAATCAGGGCCGTACGCTCATTCCCTATGTAGTAACAGTTACCGTTGCTCCCGCTCGAGATACTCAGAAATCTTCCCATAAAGGTTGTCTTTGGAATTGAAGAGCACCACGTGGAAACCGAGAGCTCTGCCGGCATCGGTATTTGCCGGGGAATCGTCTATGTACAGCGTCTCTTCCGGCACTATCCCCGAATCATCTATCATCTTCCTGAAGATAAGCGGATCAGGCTTCGCCACCTTCATCTGATATGACAGATACAGTTTCTCGAAGATCTCCTTCGCATCATAGCCTTTGTTTCTGAACAGCTTGCGGCAATATCCCATCCCGATCGGATTTGTATTGCTCAGCAGCAGCATCCTGTAACTCTGCCTGAAATGCAGAAGGGCATCTATCCTTTCCTGCGGGATTTCGCCGAGAAAGCAGTTGAGAGAATAATCTATCTGACTGTCCGTCACTGTCCTCGGCTTTCCGTCCGGAGCCACCGTCACCGAGTGGGAGCGGATGATGTCTCGGAACACCGGAGCAGTTATGCGGCCTGTCTCGAATTTCTCGAAATAGCCGACCTGCCGGTAAGAGCGAAGCACGTCCCCGAAATCCTTATATCCCACCACATCGTTGAAGGCCCGTATACAGGCCATGCGGTTCAGGGGTACGATCACCCCGCCGAGATCGAAAACAAGATTCTTTATCATACTGCATTCTCATTAAGTTTCAGGTTGGAAAAATCGTATGGCGGCCGGAAAATACCCTTTTCCGTCACTATGCCGGCGATCAGGGATGCCGGAGTTATGTCAAAGGCCGGATTGTACACTTTGACTCCGGAAGGAGCGATCCTGCGCTCGAAATACAGATCGGTCACCTCGGAAGGGTCACGCTGCTCGACGGGTATATCGGCTCCTGATGCGGCTCCGGGGTCTATCGAGGAGGTAGGGCCCAGAATGTAGAAAGGTATGCCGTAATAATCGGCGAGAATAGCCAGAGCGCTGGTACCTATCTTATTGGCAGCATCACCGTTGGCTGCGACGCGGTCGCAGCCGGTAAACACCATGTCTATCCTGTGGGAGTACATGAGGGAAGATGCCATATTGTCGCAGAGCAGAGTCACATCCACCCCGGCTTTCTGCAGCTCGAAAGCTGTGATACGGGCTCCCTGCATCAGCGGTCTCGTCTCATCCGCATATACTCTCGGAGCAAGTCCGCGACTGTGGGCAAGATATATCGGGGCCAGGGCTGTACCATAACGGGATACGGCATAGTGTCCTGCATTGCAGTGGGTCAGTATTCCCATTCCTGCACGGCCGATAAGCCCGGCACCATACTCCGCTATTGCACGGCACATAGCCACATCTTCGGCCTTAATCGACTCCGCTTCGGCACGCAGGGCTTCCAATACCTGCTCCAGGGGATGCCCGGAAAGAGAATCGAAGCATACCCCCATCCTTTCAAGAGCCGCAGAGAGATTGACTGCAGTAGGTCTCGAGGAACAAAGCATATCCTTGATCCCGTGAAAAACCCTGGATGCCTCATCCGGTTTGAAATCACGCTGCACCGCCTTCCTGCGGAATGCAACATAGAGTCCATAGGCGGCTGCCACACCTATCGCCGGCGCTCCGCGGACACGAAGTCTTGCAATAGCCTCATAGACCTGATATTCATCCCTGAGCACCAGAAAACGCTCCTCCCATGGCAACAGAGTCTGGTCGAGGACCACCACCCCGTCCCCTCCGGAAGACAAGGCAACACAGTCATACTTGAATAATCCGTCCAGTTCCACCTCTAAAGTCTCTCTATCAATGCTGTGAATATGGCTGTCATACGGTCGGCTGCAGCATCGGCCGCCCTTACCACATCATCACCGTTGTTCTCGAAGTCCTCGGCATAATCGTCATGGGCCTCGTTCGTTATCACTGACATTCCGAATACGGGCACCGAACTGTGCCTTGCCACTATCACCTCCGGAATAGTGGACATTCCTATGGCATCAGCGCCTATCATTCTGAAATACTTATATTCGGACGGTGTCTCGTAACTCGGACCCGTGCCAGCCAGATACACACCCTTCTTGAGTACGATACCCTTCTCGCGGCCAATCTCTTCAGCCATGGCTATCAGCTTGGGATCATAAGGACGGGTCATGTCAGGAAAGCGTGGGCCGAACTCATCCAGATTCGGGCCTATCAGGGGATTGGGCAGCTTGTTGATATGGTCCTGGATAATCATGAGATCCCCGACCTTGAAACCGAAGTTCACACCCCCGGCCGCATTTGAGACAAAAAGGGCACTGATGCCAAGACGTACCATCACCCGTACCGGTAAGGTCACCTTGTCCATCGTATATCCCTCATAATAGTGGAAACGGCCCTGCATTGCCAGCACCTGCTTTCCTCCGAGAGTCCCTGATATGAAATTGCCCTTGTGGCCCATGGCGGTGGACCTGACAAAGCCAGGAACTTCGGTGTATGGAATTACGAGCTGATCCTCTATCCTGTCCGCCAGTTTTCCCAATCCGCTTCCCAGGATTATACCCACCTGGGGACGGCGTCCTCCGAGCCGGGTCTGCATATACCCGGTCGCCTCGGTGATTGCATTCATTCTTACATCCATATTCTTGTTGGTTTATTTTGCGTTTATCTTGAGATAGAATCGCCTGGCCTCCCTGCGGGCCATATCCAGAACCTCCTCTTCCCCATCCACGTGCCCTCCCTGCATCAGCACACGGCCGTCACATATAAGAGTATCTATGCAGGAGGAGTTTGCGGAATATATGAAATCGGACCTGAAGCTGTAACCTGGTACGAAAGCCGGAGAATCCGTATCGACAAGGATAAGATCAGCCAAAGCCCCTTCCTCCACGACACCGCTATGCAGGCCGAGTCCCCTGGCCCCGTTCACAGTACCCATCGCCATCAGTTCGTCCAGAGGCAGTGCTGCAGGATCATTCCTCCACGCCTTCTGCATCAGCGCCGCAGTCTTGAGCGACTCCCGCAAATCGAGATTATTGGATGAGCCTGCGCCGTCTGTTCCCATAGTCACATTCGCTCCGGCATCCCTGAGTTCGTTGTACAGGAAACGGTATCCGGAAGCCAGTTTGAGATTGGAATTGATATTATGGACCACGGTCGTACCCGACCCGCCGAGCAGACGCACGTCCTCATCACCGAGCCACAGCGCATGTGCTGCAATCAGGTCCGGTCCAAGCAGTCCCATGTCCGACAGACGCCTGGCCGGTGTAATGCCATAGCGGGCCAGATGTTTCTCGTTTTCCGGAAGCGTCTCCGAAAGATGGGTATGCAGACGGAGCGAGCGGCTCCGTGCAAAATCCGCAGCCCAAAGCATATTGCCGTCCGAAACCGTATAGTGGGCATGAATTGACACCCCGAACATGACACGGGAAGGCCAGCTCCGCGAAATATCGTACATACGGGAACATTCCTCCCTCTGGGCCATCTGCTTGCCGGTATCCCCGCCATCCAGGAAACAGTATGTCAGCAAAGCCCTCATGCCGCTGTCACTTACAGCCCTGGCCGCCACGTCAATATTCCAGTACATATCCGCAAAAACCGCCGTACCCGTCCTTATCATTTCCAGACATGCCAGACGGGTTCCCCAATAGATCAGGTCCGGATCCAGAGCGGTCTCGGCCTTCCATACAGAATCGAGCCATGCACTCAGAGGCATGTCTTCGCATATCCCGCGGAAAAGGGTCATTCCGGAATGGGTGTGCATATTCACAAAGGCAGGCAGAACAGTCATGCCGTGTCCGTCGAGCACCTTGTCCCCATCCTCGCAACGCAGGCCGGAACCTATTGCGGATATTACCCCTTCCTTTATATAAATATCCTGCGTCACACCCTCGAGAAGGACATTCCGCAGCATCAGATTTCCTTTTATGCTATCCATTTTCACATCTGTCTTAAATAGCAAAGATAATAAGAAACGGACGAAAATCGGATTTTTTTACAAAGATTTTAAATTTTTACGAAAGACCGTACCTGACATTAAATATTATAAGCAGGATGCTTATTTTTGGTATAAAATTAGTATATTTGCAGAATGTAAGCAGAAAAACGCAAACAATGATAACAAAAGAGTTAATTGCCCCTAAAAGCATCGTGGTCGTCGGCGGTTCGGACGATGTCCACAAGCCGGGTGGAGCCACCCTCAAAAATCTTCTGAACACCCGTTATTCCGGAGATCTGTATGTCGTCAACCCCAAGTGCGACACAGCCCAGGGAGTCAAATCCTACAGGGACGTAGAGCTGATCCCCTCGGTGGACTGCGCCATTCTCGCCATTCCTGCCAGAATGTGTCTGGCCACAGTGGAGACTCTATGCAACAAGAAAGCCTGCAAGGCCATCATCATCCTGTCGGCAGGTTTCAAGGAAGACAGCGAGGAAGGAGCCGTATGGGAAAGGAAGATTGCAGAAGTCTGCAACTCCACGAACACCGCGCTCATAGGCCCCAACTGCGTCGGAGTCATGACTCATCACTACATAGGAGCTTTCATCCAGCCCGTTCCCAAGATAAATCCTCTCGGAGCCACTCTCATTTCCGGTTCCGGAGCCACCATCGTATTCATACTTGAGGCCGCCATGCAGCTCGGACTGCATTTCAACCAGGTATTTTCCGTCGGCAACTGCGCCCAGATAGGAGTCGAGGACGCCCTCGAGTACATGGACGAGAATTACGAGCACGGGAAGAGCTCTCCCGTCATCATGCTCTACATCGAAAGCATGAACGACCCTGCCAAACTTGCTAAACACGCCAGGTCGCTCATCGCCAAAGGAGCGAAGATCGCAGCCATCAAGGCAGGCTACAGCGAGGCCGGAAGCCGCGCCGCATCCTCCCACACCGGAGCCATGGCATCTCCTGACAAGGCTGTCAACGCCTTGTTCCGCAAAACCGGTATCGTAAGATGCTACAGCCGTACAGAACTCGTAACCGTTGCCGCGGCAATGATGTACCCGGAGCCTAAGGGACGCAAGGTCGGTATCGTCACACACGCCGGAGGCCCTGCTGTCATGCAGACTGACGTACTTTCCTCCAACGGCATCGAGATACCCCGCCTGTCTGGTCCGAAGGCAGAGGAACTCCTCGGCAGACTGTACATCGGCTCGTCCACAGCTAACCCTATCGATTTTCTCGCAACCGGCACTGCCGAACAGCTCGGCTACATTTTGGATGCCTGCGAGAATGACTTCGATGTGGACGCCATCACCATCATCTTCGGCAATCCCGGACTCACCACTGTCTACGACGTCTATGACCTCATCGGGGAAAAGATCAGGGCCTCACGGAAACCTATCTATCCGGTTCTTCCATCAGTGGTCAACGCCCATGATGAAATCAAGGCCTTCCACGACAAGGGCTTCATCAGCTTTCCGGACGAAGTGGCCCTCGGCTCGGCCATCGTCAAGATAATGAACAGGCCCAAACCCATAGACGGATGCACACTCCCTCCTGTGGACAAGAAGATGATACGGGATGTAATCGATTCGAATGACAACGGATATCTGGCTCCTGACCAGGTTCAGCTTCTGCTCGATGCAGCCGGCATCAACCGCAGCCGCGAATATGTGGTAAGCGAACTTGGCGATGCCATCGAAGCCGCCAAGGAAATAAAATATCCGGTCGTCATGAAAGTCGTCGGCCCCATCCACAAGTCCGATGTCGGAGGAGTTTCCCTGAACATTACCGATGACAATACCCTTACCTCTGAATTTTACCGCATGATGCGCATCAAGGACGCAACCGGAGTCCTGCTGCAGCCCATGCTCAGCGGCACCGAAGTATTTGTAGGAGCAAAAAGGGAGGAAAAGTTCGGTCATCTGATTCTCTGCGGACTGGGCGGAATATACGTGGAAGCTCTCCACGACATAAGCTACTCCCTCTCCCCTGTATCCAAGGTCGAGGCCGACGAGATGATCCGCGGCCTGAGGGCCATAAAACTCCTCGAGGGAGTCCGCGGCAAGGAGGGTGTGAATCTGGTACTGTTCAATGAAGTCATCCGCCGCGTATCCGCATTGTGCGCAGCCGCACCGGAGATATACGAGATGGACATCAACCCCCTTCTCGGCAATTCCAAATCGGTCACTGCCGTTGATGCCCGCATAAGGATTGAAAAATCAGACTCAGCCAAGTAAACTGACAGCAGAAATGAACAACCCTTTCAAAAAACTGAAGAACTGGTATTCTGAGCAGACCTCCACAACCAAAGGATTCATCTGGATAGGTCTGCTGCTCATCATAGGCATCATCCTCCGCTGGGACTATATCAGCAAAGAGGTGGTGGCAGCATTCGGATTTTTAAATTTCAACCAATAACAAACACTAATTTTATGGCAACACAAGGAGCTATTGTAGTAGACAAAGAAAGGTGCAAGGGTTGCGGCGTATGCGTCGTAAACTGCCCCACCGAAGCCATTGCCCTGTCCCACGAGGTCAACGGCAAGGGTTACAACTTCCTTTCTCTGGTCAATCCCGAGAAATGCATCGGCTGCGCCAACTGCGCGACCGTATGTCCTGATTCAGTTATTACTGTTTATCGTGTTAAAATCTAAATTTTGAGAATATGGCAGAAAAGATTCTTATGAAAGGTAACGAGGCCATCGCATTCGGAGCCATCGACTGCGGCTGCGACGGTTATTTCGGATACCCCATCACCCCTCAGTCAGAGGTGATGGAAACCCTTATGAAAGTACAGCCCTGGGAGACCACCGGTATGGTAGTGCTCCAGGCCGAGAGTGAGACATCATCCATCAACATGGTATACGGCGGTGCCTGCTGCGGAAAGAAGGTAATGACCTCCTCTTCCAGCCCCGGAATCAGCCTCATGTGCGAGGGTCTGAGCTATATCGCCGGAGCCGAGCTGCCCTGCGTCGTAGTGAACGTAATGCGCGGCGGTCCGGGTCTGGGAACCATCCAGCCCAGCCAGGGAGACTACTTCCAGACCGTAAAGGGAGGCGGACACGGTGACTACCATCCCATCGTACTCGCCCCCGCATCCGCTCAGGACATGTACGACTTTGTAGGCGAAGCATTTGACCTTGCCTTCAAATACCGCAACCCTGCCATTATTCTCGGTGACGGTGTCATCGGACAGATGATGGAGAAGGTGGAACTCCGTCCCGCCAAGCCCCGCCGTACAGACGAGGAGATCCGCGCCCTGTGCGACTCATGGGCAACCATCGGCAACACGGGCCGCCACGGCAACACCATCACATCCCTTGCCCTCGACCCTCAGGTACAGGAGAACTTCAACATCAAGCTCCAGAAGAAGTACG